>Ga0182024_10000340_pt1 | contig 118867 bp, 126 predicted proteins | sample P32metaG_FD_120480 | JGI IMG/M metagenome (GOLD analysis project Ga0182024, IMG submission 120480) | Permafrost microbial communities from Stordalen Mire, Sweden - P3-2 metaG (Illumina Assembly) | ecosystem: Environmental > Terrestrial > Soil > Wetlands > Permafrost | place: Sweden: Stordalen... | reverse complement strand
GATCAAGCCGCACAAAAAGTTCAAGGGCGAAGTGTACGTGCTCAGCAAGGACGAGGGCGGACGGCACACTCCGTTCTTCAAGGGATACCGGCCGCAGTTTTACTTCCGGACCACGGACGTGACCGGCGTGGCGACGCTGCCGGAGGGCATGGAGATGGTGATGCCGGGGGACAACGTGAGCCTGGAAATTGAACTGATCACGCCGGTGGCCATGGACAAGGGATTACGGTTCGCCATCCGCGAGGGCGGCAGAACCGTGGGCGCGGGCACGGTGGCGGAGATTGTGGAATAGTCCGGCCGCTCGCGCGGCGGCCATGGCGCCTCTGGCGCTGAAACACGGTGGGCGGTAGGGCGGACGGGAGACAAATGAGCAGCAGCCTGAAAGAACGCATTCGAATTCGCCTGAAGGCGTACGATCATCGGATCCTGGATCAATCCACGACCGAGATCGTGGATACGGCCAAGCGCACGGGCGCGAGCGTCGCGGGTCCGATTCCCCTGCCGACGGTGCGGAATCTGTACACCGTATTGCGGTCGCCGCACGTGGACAAGAAGAGCCGGGAGCAGTTCGAGATCCGGACGCACAAGCGGCTATTGGACATTCTCGAGCCGACGCAGGACACGGTGGATGCTTTGATGAAGCTGGATCTGCCGGCGGGCGTGGATGTGGAGATCAAAGCCTTTGGGAAAGGGAAGTAGGCGCCGGACAGAAGTCCGGGGCCTACGGAGTAATTTATGAGCCCAGGGATATTAGGTAAGAAGATCGGCATGACGCAGGTGTTCCGGCCGGACGGCCAGGTGGTTCCGGTGACGGTCCTCAAGGCTGGTCCGTGCGTGGTGGTGCAGCGCAAGACGCCGGCGACAGACGGCTACGACGCGGTGCAACTCGGGCTGATGGAGTACGCCAAGAAGGCGAGCATCAACAAGCCGTCGGCGGGGCATCTGAAAAAGTCCGGCGCCGAGGGCGTAAAGTTTCAGCGCGAATTCCGCCTGGAAGAGGGAACCAACGGGGACATGAAGGCCGGCGACCGTGTGCTGGTGGACGAATTCAAGCCCAAAGAGAAGGTGGACGTGATCGGCATAAGCAAAGGACGCGGCTTCGCCGGTGTGGTCAAGCGCCATCATTTCCGCGGCGGCGACGAATCGCACGGGTCGATGTTCCACCGCGCGCCGGGTTCGATCGGCGCGTCGAGCTTTCCATCGCGTGTGACTCCGGGAATGCGCATGGCGGGGCACATGGGCACGGATCGGGTGACGGTCAGGAATCTGGAGATCGTCGAAGTGGACACCGAGGACAACGTGCTGCTGGTCAAGGGCGCGGTACCGGGCCCCAACGGCGGTTACGTGGTGGTGCGGAGGGCCAAGAGATAGCCATGCCCAGCGTCGATGTTCTCGATCTAAACAACCAGAAGGTCGGCAGCGTGGAGCTGGCGGACAAAGTTTTCGGGGCTCCGGTGAATGAAGACCTGTTGTATGAGGCGGTGCGGCACTATCTGGCGACGCGGCGGCGCGGCACGGCCTCGACCAAGACGCGGCACGAGGTGGCCGGGTCGGGCAAGAAGCTGTGGAAGCAGAAGGGAACCGGAAGGGCGCGCGTGGGCTCCATCCGCAGCCCGCTGTGGCGTCACGGCGGCACGACGCATGGACCGCAGCCGCGCGACTATTCCTACCATCTGCCGCGAAAAATGCAGTTGGGCGCGTTGCGCAGCGCGCTGTCGGCCAAATTGAGGGACGGCGAGCTGCGAGTGGTGCGCGAGTTTGCCGTGAGCGAGCCCAAGAGCAAATTGATGCGCCAGGCGCTCACTACGCTCGAAGCCGTGAAAACGGTGCTGGTTGTGGATAACTCGGATAATCGCAACCTTCAACTTTCCAGCCGCAATCTGGAAGGAGTGAAGCTGGTGACCAGCCGCGAGGTGAACGTATACGATCTGCTGGGACATGAGCGGATCCTGCTGAGCGAGGCCGCGGCGGCCAAGCTTTCGGAGGGACTACAATAATGCCGCAGCTTCACGCAGTTATCAAACGGCCGCTGGTCACCGAAAAGGGCGTGACCAAGAAGGACGGCGAGCGGACGCTGTGCTTTGAAGTGGCGGTGGACGCCAACAAGACGCAGATACGCCAGGCCGTGCAATCCCTGTTCAAAGTGAAGGTGGCGGATGTGCGCACGGCCACGACCGCAGGCAAGCTCCGGCGGCGGGGACGGTTCGCGGGCTATCGCTCGGATTGGAAGAAGGCCTACGTGAGATTGAAAGCCGGCGAGAAGATGCCGGAGTACGCGGAGATTTAACGATGGCGGTAAAGAGCTACAATCCGACGACAGCGACGCGCCGGTTTCAGACCGTGGTTTCGCGCGAGGACATCACCAAGGAGAAGCCGGAAAAAAGCCTGGTGCGGGGCAAGAAGCGCACCGGCGGGCGCTCCAGCACAGGGCGGATTTCTTCGCGGTTCCGCGGCGGCGGGCACAAGAAGGCGTATCGCGAGATCGACTTCAAGCGCGACAAGCACAACATCGTGGCGGTGGTTGCGGCCATCGAATACGATCCCAACCGCAGCGCGCGCATCGCTTTGTTGCACTACGTGGACGGCGAGAAGCGGTACATTCTGGCGCCGGCGGGCCTGGAGGTCGGACGCAAGGTGAGGTCCGGAGCGGAGGCCGACATTCTGGTGGGCAACTCACTGCCGCTCAAGAATATTCCGGCCGGCACGGTGGTGCACAACATCGAGCTCAAGCCGGGCAAGGGCGGGCAGATGGCGCGCTCGGCCGGGACGCAGGCGCAATTGGTTTCGAAGGAAGGCGATTACGCGCTGCTGAAGCTGCCGTCGGGCGAAATCCGGAAGGTGGCGGTGGAGTGCGCGGCGACGATCGGGCAGGTGGGCAACGTCGAGCACGAAAACGTCAGCCTGGGCAAGGCGGGCAAGAAGCGCTGGATGGGCAAGCGCCCGCACAATCGCGGCGTGTCCATGAATCCGGTGGACCATCCGCACGGAGGCGGCGAGGGCAAGACCTCGGGCGGAAGGCATCCGGTGACGCCGTGGGGCCAGCCGACGCGAGGCTACAAGACGCGCAACAACAAGCGCACGGATAAGTGGATTGTGACGCGGAAAGCGAAGAAGAGGTAAGCATGGGCCGCTCGTTAGCGAAGGGACCGTTCGTGGACGGCCACTTGATGAAAAAAGTGGAGGACATGAACACGAAGAACGAAAAGAAGGTGGTGCGGACCTGGTCGCGGCGTTCGACCATTCTGCCGGAGTTCATCGGCCATACGCTGGCCGTGCACAACGGGAAGAAGTTCATTCCGGTGTATATCACCGAGAACATGGTGGGCCACAAGTTGGGCGAGTTTTCCCCCACCCGGATATTCAAAGGACACGCGGCCAAAGCGGCGGTGGAGAAGACCACTAAGCCGGCATAGCGGCTTACGCCGCCTTTGGGTGCTATGAGGAATTGGAAGAGTTGGGACGGATTGAGACACGGATCGGTTAGCGGAAGGTAGAGATAGCGATGCAAGCCAGAGCGGAAGCCAGATACATGAAGATTTCGCCGCAGAAGGCGCGGCTGGTGGTGGACCTGATCCGCGGCCAGAAGGCCGGCGACGCCATCAACATTCTGCGGAGCACCAACAAGCGCATCGCGCCGTCGGTGGAGAAGGTGCTGCGTTCGGCCATCGCCAACGCGGAGAACCGCAACAACGACGTGGACGTGGACAAGCTAATGGTGACCGAAGCCTACGTGAACGAAGGGCCGCGGATGAAGCGGGTGAGGCCGGCGCCGATGGGGCGCGCCTACCGCTATCAGCGGCGGCTTTCGCACATCGTCGTTCAGGTCGGCGATAAGGGAGAGAAAAAATAGCATGGGCCAGAAGGTTCATCCGTACGGATTCCGGCTGGGGGTCACCAAGACCTGGCGGTCGCGGTGGTTTTCAAAACAGGATTACGCCAAGCTGCTGCGCGAGGATCTGGAATTGAAGGACGCCCTGCGGGAGCGCCTGAAGGCCGCCGGAATCAGCGCGGTGGAAGTGGACCGGCCGGGGAACAAGCTACGCGTCACCATTTTCACGTCGCGCCCAGGGATCATCATCGGACGCAAGGGCGCCGAGATCGAGAAGTTGAAGCAGGATCTGGCGAAGAAGACCAAGCGCGAGGTCTTTATCGACATTCAGGAAGTCCATAAGCCGGAGCTGGACGCGCAGTTGGTGAGCGAGTCGATCGCGCTGCAACTGGAAAAGCGCGTGGCGTTTCGCAGAGCCATGCGGAAAGCGGTGGATTCGGCGCTGCGGTTTGGATGCAAGGGCATCAAGGTGCGGGTGTCGGGGCGGCTGAACGGCGCGGAAATCGCGCGGACGGAATGGTATTTGCAAGGGCAGCTTCCGCTACACACGCTGCGCGCGGACATCGATTACGGATTCAGCCAGGCGTACACCACCTATGGCGTCATCGGAGTCAAGTGCTGGGTGTACAAGGGCGAGATTTTGCCGGGCGGGCTGAGACGCGGGTTGCGCAACGAGCCGGAGCCGAGGCGTGCGCCGGTTCGGGAACGGCGGGATCGGGATCGCGACCGGGGTCCGCGTCCGCAGACGCAGCCGCAGGAATCGGGAGCGGGGCAAGCGCATCCGGGCGAGATGCCTTCGCGCGGGCCGGCGCCGATTTTGCCTCCGATGGCGCCGCCGCAGCCGAGCTGGAAGCAGGAGAGCAAGCCTGAGGCAGGTGAGCAGCCGGCACAATCGGGAGCCCCTACAGAGGGCGAGAAGAAATAGGAGCCATATCCGATGTTGATGCCCAAGAAGGTCAAGTATCGCAAGCAGCAGCGCGGCCGCATGACCGGCAAGGCCTGGCGCGGGTCGTCGCTGGCGTTTGGCGAGTTCGGATTGAAAGCGATGGAATGCGGCTGGATCACGGATCGCCAGATCGAGGCGGCGCGCGTGGCTATGACCCGGTCCATCAAGCGCGGCGGTAAAGTATGGATTCGTTTATTCCCCGACAAGCCCATCACCAAGAAGCCGGCCGAAACCCGCATGGGCAAGGGCAAGGGCGCGCCGGATCAATGGGTGTGCGTGATCCGTCCGGGCAAGATTTTGTTTGAGATGGAAGGCGTCGATCTTCCCACCGCCAAGGCGGCGATGCGTCTGGCGGCAGCCAAGCTGGGTCTGCCGACCAAGCTGGTCACGCGCGGGAACGTTTATCAATAGATATGTGGAGCCTCGATAGATATATGGAGCCGACCAAATGAAAGAGAATGCGGACAAAGCGCGGGCTCTCAACGAGGCCGAATTGGAGAAAGCGCTGCGGGATGGCCGGGAGCAGATGTTCCGGTTGAGGTTTCAGATGTCCATGGGACAGATGGACGGTCTCAAGAAGACCCGGGCGTTGCGCAAGGAGCGGGCGCGGATGCTGACCGTGCTGCGCGAGCGGGAGCTGAGCAAGCAGGGCGGGAATTGAAGCGATGACCGAAACCAAAACCGAAACAAAACCGGCGGGCAATAAGAACGAGAAGGTCGGCTCAGTGGTGGCGGCCAAGATGGCCAAGACCATCGTGGTGGAAGTGCTGCGGCGGGTGCCTCATCCGGCCTACAAGCGGATCATCGGGAAGCGCAAGAAATTTTACGCTCACGACGAACAGGGACTGGCCAACGTGGGTGACGTGGTGCGCATCGTGGAGTGCCGTCCGCTGAGTAAGCTGAAGCGCTGGCAGTTGAAGGAAGTGCTGCGCAAGGCGGTGCAGGTGACCACGGACTTGAGCTCGATCGGCATCCAGACGGGGCCGGAGAAGCGGGTTACCAGGAAAAAGAAGGCCAAGAAGTAGGGCCGGTTTAGGGAGACACGAACATGATCGGGATGCGGACCATTCTCGAGGTAGCCGACAACAGCGGCGCGCGCAGGCTCTCCTGCATCCTGCCGCGCGGCGGCGACCTGGGGTTGCGCGCGGGCTTGGGCGACATCGTTACGGCCGCGGTGAAGGAAGCCGCGCCCGACTCCGCCATCAAGAAGGGGAAAGTGGTGCGCTGCGTGATTGTGCGGATGCGCAAGGAGACGCGGCGGCGGGACGGCACCTACATCCGCTTCGATTCCAACGCGGCCGTGCTCATCAGCGACATCGGGGAGCCGATCGGGACGCGCGTGTTCGGGCCGGTGGCCCGGGAGTTACGGGACAAGAAATTCATGAAGATCGTTTCGCTTGCGCCGGAGGTAATCTAGCCATGCCGGCCGTCGCCAAAAAGATTCCAAAGCGGCACCAGAACAAGCCGCGAGTCTTTCACAAAGTGAAGATCAAGAAGGACGACACCGTTAAGGTGATCTGCGGGCGCGACAAGGGCAAGACCGGACGGGTGCTGTACGTCGACCGGGAGCGGGGCAAGTTGTTGGTGGAGGGCGTGAGCATGGTGAAACGGCACACGCGCCCCAATCCGCAGCGCCAGATCAAGGGAGGCATCGCGGAGCGCGAGAGCCAAATCGCGATCTCGAACGTGATGATCGTCACCTCCGGTGGGGTGGCCACGCGGGTAGGTTATCGCCAGGAGGGGTCGGGCGCGACGACGCGGCGCGTGCGCATCGCGCGCAAGGGCGGCGAGCTTCTGGATAGAAAAGGATAAGTCATGGGCGCCAGGTTGAAGGAGCACTATAACAAGAATGTGGTCGCGGCTCTGACCAAGGAGTTCTCCTACGGAAATCGCATGGCGGTGCCGAAGATCGAGAAGATTTCGCTCAACATCGGGCTGGGCGAGGCCACGCAGAACCAAAAGCTGATGGACCCGGCCGTGAACGAGCTGGCCATGATCGCGGGTCAGCGGCCGGTGGTGACCAAGGCGCGCAAGTCGATTGCGGCTTTCAAGCTGCGCGAAGGCATGGCCATCGGCTGCATGGTGACGCTGCGGGGAGAACGGATGTACGAGTTCTTCGACCGCCTGGTGAACGTGGCGCTGCCGCGCGTGCGCGATTTCCGGGGTGTCTCCAGCAAGAGCTTCGACGGCCGCGGCAACTACACGCTGGCAGTCAAGGACCAATTGATCTTCCCTGAGATCGACTACAACAAGGTGGAGAAGGTCAAGGGAATGAACGTGTGCATTACCACCACAGCCAAGACCGACGCCGAGGGTCTGGCTCTGCTGAAGCATCTCGGCATGCCGTTCCGGCCGTAGCGCCGGACTGGAGGAGAAAGAATGGCCACAACCGCCAAGATCGCCAGAGACGAACGGCTCGCAATCGCCAAGGCTGCCAACACGCCCAAGCTGCGCTGCCGGCACCGCAACCGCTGCTTCCGCTGCGGGCGGCCGCGCGGATTCCTGAGGAAGTTCCAGCTGTGCCGCATCTGCTTCCGCAAGCTGGCGCTGGCGGGCGAGGTGCCCGGCGTAATCAAGGCTTCCTGGTAGGGCGGGAGGAGGAAGAAAGAAGGAATGACAACATCCGATCCCATCGCCGACATGCTGACCCGGATTCGAAACGGGTTGGCCGCGCGCCATCCCAAGGTGGACGTGCCGGCTTCGCGCCTGAAAACCGATATCGCGAAGATCCTCAAAGACGAAGGCTACATCGCCAACTACAAGCTGACCGAAGACGGCACCCGCAAGTCCATCCGTATTTATCTCAAGTATTCGCCGGGAAACATGCCGGTGATTTCGCGGATTGAGCGCGTGTCGCGTCCGGGGTGCCGGGTGTATGTCGGATCGAGGAGCGTCTCGCGTGTGCTGGGCGGCCTGGGGATCAACATTCTGACCACTCCTCGCGGGGTGATGACGGGAAGCTCGGCGCGCAAGGAAAACGTGGGTGGAGAGGTTTTGTGTCAGGTTTGGTAATGGAGTCTGCCTATGTCTAGAGTTGGAAACAAACCAATTCCGCTGCCCAAGGGTGTAAAGCTCACCATCGGCAGCGAGCTGTTGGTGGAAGGTCCCAAGGGAAAGCAAACGGTTCCTATCCCGCCGGGCATCACGCTGCGGCAGCAGAACGGCACGCTGGAGCTCCAGCGCGACGGAAACGATAAAGCGGCCTTGCATGGACTGACCCGGGCGCTGGCGGCGAACGCCGTGCAAGGGCTCTCCAGCGGGTTTACACGCGAGCTCCAGCTTTTCGGGGTCGGTTATAAGTGCGAGGTGAAGGGGCGGATCGCGACGTTCACGCTGGGTTACTCCCACCCCATCGAGTTCTACCTTCCCGACGGCATCGACATGAAGGTGGATAAGCCGGTGAACAACCTCACCCCGTTGATTCTGACGGGGGCCGACCGGCAACTGTTGGGACAGGTTGCGGCCAACATGCGCGCCTTGCGTCCGCCCGATCCCTACAAGAACAAGGGCATCCGCTACGCCAAGGAATTATTGCGCAAGAAAGCCGGCAAGACCGGGGCGTCGGCCGGTAAGTGAGGGGAGGCAAGTAAGATAATGGCGCGCGACTCGAAGAACGTGATTCGTCTGCGGGTGCACAAACGCATCCGTCATCGGGTGAAGGGCACCCCGGAGCGGCCGCGGCTGGCGGTATTCCGGAGTGTCAAGCACATCTACGCTCAGGTGATCGACGACCTCAAAGGCCATACCCTGGTGGCGGCTTCCTCGGCCGAGGAGAGCGTCAAAAACGGCGGGAACGTGGCCGGGGCGAAGGAAATTGGAAAGCTTGTTGCGGACCGCGCCAAGGACAAGGGCATCAAGGCGGTAGTATTCGACCGTGGCGGATATCACTATCACGGGCGAGTGAAGGCGCTGGCCGAGGCGGCTCGCCAGGCGGGATTGGAATTCTAAGGCGGGCAGGGAAGAAGGGTTATTCATGTCGACAGGAAAACGTATCGAGGCCGGGGGCTTGAACCTGAAAGAGCAGGTGGTATCGATCAACCGCGTTACCAAGGTGGTGAAGGGCGGAAAGAACCTCAGCTTTTCGGCGTTGGTGGTGGTGGGCGACCCTGGAGCCAAGGTGGTCGGCTTCGGCACGGGCAAGGCCAAGGAAGTTCCCGCGGCGATCAAGAAGGGTATCGAAGCGGCCAAGAAGAATCTGCGCAAAGTGAACGTACTGGCCACGACCATCCAGCATGTGGTGCTGGGAGAGTTCGGAAGCGGCCGGGTGTTGTTGAAGCCGGCTCCGGAGGGAACCGGCGTGATCGCCGGAGGCCCGGTGCGCGCGGTGATCCAGGCGGTGGGAATTACCAACGTGCTGACCAAGTCGCTCGGTTCGCACAACCCGCACAATGTGGTGAAGGCGACCATCGATGCGCTGGAGCAATTGCGCGACAAAGGCGAAGTGGCCCTGCTGCGCGGTCTGACAGCGGAGAAGGTGGGTTAGGAACATGCCCGGGACCATCAAGATCAAACTGATTCGAAGCGTTATTTGCACTCCGGAAAAGCACAAGGTGATCGTGCGGGCATTGGGGCTCAAGAAAATGAATCGAATAGTGGTGCGTCCCGATACCCCTGCCTTCCGGGGTATGGTGAAGAAGATCCCGCATTTGCTCGCGATCATCGATTGAGGGAAGTGGAAGAAAAGGAAACGCGATGAACCTCAGCCATTTGAAACCGCCCGCGGGGCAAAAGCACAAGAAGCAGCGCGTGGGCCAAGGCATGGGCACCGGGCGCGGAAAGTATTCCGGGCGCGGAGCCAAGGGCGCCAAGTCCGTCTCGGGGTACTCGCGGATGCGCGGATTTGAAGGCGGCCAGATGCCGCTGCACCGGCGCTTGCCCAAGCGCGGGTTCACCAATATTTTCCGCAAGGAATACACGATCGTGAACGTCAGCCAGTTGGAGGCGCTGGAGGGGGACAGCTTCGGTCCGGAGAAGTTGCTGGAGCTGGGCGTCATTCATAAATTGAAGGATGGGCTTAAGGTTCTGGGCGCGGGGGAGTTGAAGCGCAGGATCTCGGTCCAGGCGCATGTTTTTTCGAAGTCGGCAAGTGAGAAGATTCAAGCCGCCGGCGGCGCGGTTGAGGTGCTCGGAGGCTCCAAGAACTGAACGGTCAGGACTGAGGGGGAGTTATGAAGTTCCTAGAAGCGGTAGCGAACATCTTCAAAGTGGCGGATCTGCGCAAGCGGCTCATGTTCTGTCTGGCGCTGCTGGCGGTGTATCGCCTGGGAGGGCACATTCCGACTCCGGGCATCGACGCCGACCGCTTCGCGAGTTTCGTGGACCAGAATCAGGGCGGCTTCCTGGGCTACCTGAATCTGTTTAGCGGGGGCAGCTTCCGCCAGCTCACCATCTTCGCGCTGGGCATCATGCCCTACATCACGGCCTCGATTATTCTTCAGTTGTTGACGGTGGTGGTGCCGACGCTTGAAAAACTCCAGAAGGAAGGCGAGATCGGCCGCCGCAAGATCACGCAATGGACCCGTTATCTGACCGTGGGTCTGGCGATGATGCAGAGCTTCGGAATCGCGGTTGGTTTGGAGAGCAGTTCGCAGGGATTCGTCACTAATCCGGGATTCGGGTTCATCGTGATGGCCATAGTGAGTCTTACGACCGGCACGGCGTTCATCATGTGGCTGGGCGAGCAGATCACCGAGCGCGGCATCGGCAACGGCATGTCCCTGATTATCTTCACGGGCATCGTGGTGGGGCTGCCCGCCGCCATTCGGCAAATCGTCACCAAGGTCCAGAACGGGGACTGGAATGCGTTTCACCTGATCATCATTCTGGCGATGATGGTGTGCGTGGTCGGTTTCATCGTGCTGGTGGAGCGCGGCGAGCGGCGCATCCCGGTGCAGTACGCCAAGCGCGTAATCGGGCGGCGCATGATGGGCGGACAATCCACGCACCTGCCTCTCAAGGTCAACGCCGGCGGCGTGATTCCGGTGATCTTCGCCAGCTCCCTGCTGGCGTTTCCACAAACGCTGATGCAGGTGGATTTCGTGAAGAACTCCCCGGCGCTGTCGGGAATGCTGGACGCGATCCGGGGCGCGCAGCCGCTATATTATTTGCTGTACACCGTGCTGATCATTTTCTTCTGTTTCTTCTACGTTTCCATTATTTTCAATCCCAATGAAGCGGCCGACAACATGCGCAAGTACGGCGGCTTCATTCCGGGCATCCGGCCGGGGCGCAATACGGCCGAGTACATGGACAAGATTCTGACCAAGATCACGGTGGTGGGCGGCCTGTATCTGTCGGTCCTGTCGCTGCTGCCGCAGATCATGATCCAGGGCATCAATCTCCAGCATTTGCCCCTGGTCGGCAACTGGATCGACGCGCACGTGTGGCGCTGGCTTTTGAACGGCCTGGGGGTGACATTTTTCTTCGGCGGCACGTCGCTGCTGATCGTGGTCGGCGTGGCGATGGACACGGTAAATCAGATCGAAGCGCAATTGATTATGCGCCACTACGAAGGGTTCACGCCGCGGGCGGGGCGGATTCGGGGGCGGCGCAGCAGTATCTGATTTTGACCATCCGCGCCGGACACGTCATCGCAGATAGATGCACAGGCTATGCCTCATTTTGTTCGGACCCCCCGGTTCCGGAAAGGGCACGCAGGCTAAGTTGCTGCGTCAATCTTTGGGGATCGCGCACATCTCGACGGGAGATATGTTGAGAGAGCGGGTAGCGGCGGGAGACGCGCTGGGGATGGAGGCGTCCCGGATCATGCAAACCGGCGGGCTGGTGCCGGACGATGTGGTCAACCGCATGGTGGAGGATCGGATCGAGGAGCCGGATTGCGAGAAGGGTTTTATTCTGGATGGATTTCCGCGGACGGTGCAGCAGGCGCGGCTGCTTTCGGGGGTGCTGGCCGCCAAGGGGATCAGCCCTTTGGTGGTGCATCTGAAAGTCGATTATAATGTTATTATCGCGAGACTTTCCGGCCGCCGCCAGTGTCCCACGTGTGGCGCGTTGTACAGCGTGACTTCCAATGCCCCGACGGTTTCGGAGGTGTGCGATTACGACGGATCGAAACTGGTAGTCAGGGACGACGATCGTCCGGAAGTGGTGGGGGAACGATTGCGCTCCTATGAGCGGCAAACCGCGCCGGTGCTGGAGTTCTTGAAGGGCGCGGGCTATGCCTTTTTTGAGGTCGAGGGCGCGGACGCATCTCCACAGGCGATCGCGCGGCGAATTGGGGATTTGATTGAAGCGGAACGGGGCGGAGAACGCGGCGAACGGAAATGATCGTGCGTAAGAATTTAGCGGAACTCGAAAAGATGCGCGCTGCCGGTCTGCTGGTGTGGAAGATTCTGGACACGCTCAAGAACATGGTGAACCAGGGAGTGACGACGTACGAATTGGAAGTGACGGCCGAAAAGATGATGTCGGACGCGGGCGCGCGGCCGGCCTTCAAAGGCTACTCGACCCCCGCCGCGGGAACCAAGTTCCCGTTCGTGTTGTGCACTTCGGTGAACGAGGAGATTGTACACGGGATGCCGTCGCAGCGCCGGGTGCTTAAGGACGGCGACATCGTCTCCATCGATACGGGCGTGCAATTGGGCGGATATTACGGCGATTCGGCGGTCACCGTCGGCGTCGGAGAGATCTCCGGAGAGACGCGGCGGCTGCTGGATGTGACGCGGGAGTCGCTGGAGCTGGCGATTGAAAAAGCGCGGCCGGGCAACCGGCTGTTCGATATTTGCGGCACGGTGGAGAGGCATGTGACCTCCAACGGGTTTTCCGTAGTGCGTGAATTCGTCGGGCACGGCATCGGAACGCAGATGCACGAGGAGCCGCAGATTCCCAACTATGTGGACCGGCGTGGCGAGAATCCCCGTTTGAAAGAGGGAATGGTTCTGGCCATCGAACCGATGGTGAACGCGGGCAAGCCGGGCAGCCGGGTGAAGGCCGATAAATGGACCGCGGTGACCGAGGACGGAAAGTACTCGGCCCATTTCGAGCACACCGTGGCGGTGACGGCCAACGGGCCATGGGTGCTGACCAGGCCCTAGACGCAGTCACTGAAGAAATGACCGGAGCAATTGGAGAAATTATGAAGGTAAGAGCATCGGTGAAGAAGATGTGCGATAAGTGCAAACTGGTTCATCGCTACGGGGTGGTGCGCGTGATCTGCGTGAACCCGAAGCATAAGCAGAGGCAGGGTTAGGAAGCAAGGCTAAGAAGTAAGGCGCTAAAGGAGACAAGCATGGCTCGTCTGGCAGGCATGGATTTACCGGCGAAGAAGCGGACCGAAATCGGTCTCACCTACATCTATGGAATCGGGCGCACGCGCAGCAAGAGCCTGTGCTATCGCGCGGGAGTGAATCCCGACAAGAAGGTCGCCGATCTGACCGAGGACGAAGTGAACCGCATCCGCCAGATTCTGGAAGCGGAGGGGTCGGTGGAAGGCGATCTGCGCAAAGAACTCTCGATGAACATCAAGCGCTTGATCGAGATGGGCTCCTACCGGGGTTTGCGCCACCGGCGCGGGCTGCCGGTGCGGGGGCAACGCACGCATACCAATGCGCGGACGCGGAAAGGTCCGCGGCGCGGCACCGTGGCCAATAAGAAGAAAGCGTCGGCAAAGACGTAAGGGCGGAATTTTCACATGGCAAAAGCACCGGCGAAAGCTGGAAAAAAGAAGAGCTTCAAGAAGAAGGAAAAAAAGAATGTGCCCACCGGGCTGGTGCACATCCAGGCCTCCTTCAACAACACCATCATCACCATCACGGATACGGTCGGGAACGTGCTGTCGTGGTCCAGTTCCGGGTCGCTGGGGTTCCGCGGGTCGCGCAAGGGCACGCCCTTCGCCGCGCAGCAGGCATCGCTGACGGCCGCCAATAAGGCCAAGGAATCGGGATTGCGAAGCGTGGAAGTGGCCGTCAGCGGCCCAGGGGCCGGCCGCGAGTCGGCCGTGCGCGCTCTGGCGACGGCGGGGCTGGAAGTGCGCAACATCAAGGACAAGACTCCGATCCCGCACAACGGTTGCAGGCCGCCCAAAAAGCGCCGAGTTTAGCGAAACCGCTCCCTCTGGTCGCGGCTCGGAATCGGGATGACGGATGCTGTACCGAGCCGTGACCAGAGGAAGCGGTTAAGTAGTTAGAGCAGGAAGTACGAAGCAGCAGAAGTAAAAGCAGGAAGAAGGGCGCGGCGCGCGCCCGTAAACTGCACCTACTTTGTTTGAGTAGCGATAAGGAGGTTCGATTTGGCTCGATATATCGGCCCGGTGTGCCGGCAATGCCGGCGCGAGGGCATGAAGTTATTTCTCAAGGGTGAGCGCTGCCACACCGAGAAGTGCGCGATCGAGAAGCGCAACTTTGCTCCGGGGCAGCACGGCAAGGATCGCAAGCCCAAGATCGTGGGCTACGGCTTGCAGCTTCGCGAAAAGCAGAAGGCGCGGCGCTATTACCAGCTCCTCGAAGGCCAGTTCCGCAATTTGTTCGAGAAAGCCAGCGCCATGAAGGGCATCACTGGCGACAACATGCTCAACATGCTGGAGCGGCGCCTCGATAACGTGATTTACCGCATGGGCTTCGGCACCTCGCGGGCGCAATCCCGCCAACTGGTGCGGCACGGGCACATCAACGTAAACGGGCGGCGCGTCAACATTCCGTCTTTTTCGGTGCAGCCGGACGACGTGATCGAGGTTCGCGAGAAAAGCCACCAGAATCCCATGATTCTGCATGCGCGCGACGCCACGGCGCATGCCCCCAGTCCCAACTGGCTGGAAGTGGATCGCGAGAACCTGAAGGCACGCGTGCTCGGTCAACCCAAGCGCTCGGACCTGGTGCAGATCCAGTTGAATGAGCAATTGATCGTCGAATTGTATTCGAAGTAAAGAGGGGCACGAAACCATGTTCAAAGGATTCCAGAAACCCAAGCGGTTGGTTGCCAATACCGAAACGCTTAACGACCGGTACGGGATGTTCACCGCGCAGCCTTTTGAAAGAGGCTTCGGGTCGACTATCGGCACGGGGCTGCGGCGCGTGCTGCTGAGCTCCATTGAAGGCGCCGCCATTACGGCGGTGCGCATCGAGGGCGTGGCCCACGAGTTCAGCCCGATCCCGGGCGTGGTCGAGGACGCCACCGACATCATCCTCAATCTGAAGCAGGTCCCGTTCAAGATGATGGGCGAGGGCGTGCGCACGGTGCGCCTCCGCGCCGATGCTCCGGGCGAGATCATGAGCGGCCAGATCGAGACCGACGCCGATATCGAAGTGCTGGACCGCAACATGCACATTGCCACGGTGGGCGAAAGCGGCAAGCTGTCGATCGAGATGCGCCTCAAATCGGGGCGCGGCTACGTCGCCGCGGACCGCAACAACGACGAGGACCTGCCGCTGGGCTACATCCCCATCGACTCGGTGCATTCGCCGGTGCGCAAGGTGAATTTTTCGGTCGAGGCCGCGCGCCTGGGCCAGATGACGGACTACGATAAGCTGACCATCGAAGTGTGGACCAACGGGGCGATCTCGCCGGCCGACGCCATCGGCCAGGCGTCCAAGCTACTGAAGGACCACATGACCATCTTCATCAACTTCGAGGAGCTCCCGGAGACCGCCGAAGAGCCGGCCGAGCGTGCGCTGAGCCAGATGAACGAAGTGCTCAACCGCAGTGTCGAGGAGTTGGAGCTGAGCGTCCGTTCCTATAACTGCCTCAAGAACGCCAATATCCAGACCATCGGAGACCTGGTGCAGAAGACCGAGGCGGAGATGCTGCGCACCAAGAATTTCGGGCGCAAATCGCTGAATGAGATCAAAGAGATTCTGGGCGGTCTGGGCTTGTCCTTCGGGATGAAGTTCGACGCGCAGGGCCGGCTGGTTTCGCCCAGCGGAACTCCCGCCGTCCTCGGTGGGGAGATCCCGGTGGACATTTTGGACGATGAATCCGACGACGAAGACATCGACGAAGAGGGAGAAGAGGCGCCCGTCGCGGAATAGCCGCGGCCCCTCTTACGCAAGATGAAACACAACATATCCGGCTACAAGCTGAAGCGCAACATCGCCTCGCGCAAGGCTCTGTTCAAAGGGCTGGTGACCAGCATCATCGAGCATGAGCGCGTGGTGACCACAGTTACCAAGGCCAAGGCCGTAAGACCGCTGGTGGACAAGATGATCACGCTGGCCAAGCGCGACACGCTGCATACCCGTCGTCAGGCCGCGGCGTTCCTGGAAACTCCCGACGCGGTCAAGAAGCTGTTCGACAAGCTGGGCACGCGCTTCGGGCAGCGCAATGGCGGCTACACCCGCGTGATCCGGCTGGGATGGCGCAAAGGCGATGGAGCCGAGCAGGCCATGGTGGAACTCGTCGGTAGCGAGTTGGTTAAGCGCGCGGCCGATCGCGCCAAGCGCCGCGAGGAACGCATGAAGGCGATCCAGCAGGGCAAGGAAGAGGGCGCAGCGCCGGAGGAGTAGGCCATCACCACAGACGAGCGGCTGGACAGGCTGACCGGGATTGTGGAGGCCCTCGCCGCGAGTGTGGTCGCGCACGACCGCCAGATTGAGGCGCTCATCAGGGTGGCTGAGAAGCACTCGCAGGAAATGGCAGACCTCAGACGCCAATAGGAAGCCTATCTCAACACGCTTCCGAAGCAGTGAGTCTTACCTGCTCGCCCACAGCAGGTTGGCAGTGCAGTCTCGGCCCACGGGATAGCGATGGACGCCGCTCACCTTGACTTCCGCGTTATCGGCCCGTATGCGACCCAGAAGCGTCTTGACGTAGCCGGAGCCCGAGACTAGGGCTATGGTGCGCTCAGAACGTTGATCGTAGACGACGGTCCCAACCGAGATGCTTTCGCAACCAGAAGGCAGAGTCAGTTTTATTTGACCACCCAGCCAACTGTTTGGATCGACATCGGCAATCCGGGCCGAGGTGATATCGGCTGAAGCGGCAGCATCCTTCTCGATCTCCATCTGCTCATTCCCGAGTTGTGGCTGGGATGAAGGGTCGCAATTTGGTCCATATGTCCAACGGTGTACTAACGGGAAGATCAGCCCCGCTGCGCTGCGTCGGACTTTGCCCCAATCCAGATCCGCGGCTTCGTACAGATTGGAAATCCAACGTCCTGAACAAAGGTTACTGTCCCAACTGTTCTCATCGTAGTCGCTCAGTACCAATTGAGCGCGACCGTCGTGAAGGATGTCAACCACATGTCTGGGGCCCAGTTCATCGTACAAGGCATATTCGAACGGTACTGGAAGCCCCTGCCGGTCCATCAGTAACACGGTCATCGTCCAAAGCGGGAACAGCCTACCGTTTCCGATGCCCCCGCCGAACACCACGTAGTCCTGTGTGCCGTTGCCGTCCAGGTCGCCACGATACACCTGGGCAAATGCGCCCCAGAAAAAGTGAACTGTCCAGGGCTTACCGGATTTTCCGTTTCCTCGAAGAATGACTTCATCGGCAGTACTCCCTGCAGGAGGGCTCTTCTTGGCGACCAATCCACCGAAACGGACTTGTTCGCCCTCCTTCAGCAAGCCCGAGCGCACCTTCGTCAAAGGGAACGCGGGCAGGCTCGCAAGGTCGATTCCCGTGGACGTATCAGTCCAATTGGCCCACGCGGCGGCGGCGATCAAAACCGTCGACATGGCGCCAGCGGCGAGATTCGTCGTCACGCGTCCAGTCTAGCGCCTCCGAGCATAGGCTACAATTCAGGCTAACTCCATGAGCAAGGCCGCAACCACCGAAACGTCCACCTTCGTCCGCGGCATGGGCCTCTACGACGCCACCATGATCGTCATGGGCGCCATGATCGGCTCCGGAATCTTCATCGTCTCGGCGGACATGGCGAGGCTGCTCAACAGCCCTGGGTGGCTGCTGGCCGCCTGGGTTCTCACCGGCGTCCTGACCATTGCGGCCGCGCTGTGCTACGGGGAGCTGGCGGCGATGTTCCCGCACGCCGGCGGAGTCTACGTGTTCCTGCGCGAAGCCTACTCCCCGCTGTGGGGCTTCCTGTACGGCTGGACCCTGTTCACGGTGATCCAGACCGGGACCATCGCCGCGGTCGCCGTGGCGTTCGCCCGCTTCCTCTCGCTGCTCGCGCCGCCGGTGGCCGAAAACCGTTACCTGATCGCTCCCGTGCACATTTCCCAGGGCTACGCCCTTTCCCTCTCCACCGCGCAGCTCACCGCGATCGCGGTGATCGTGCTGCTGAGCTGGTCCAACTCGCGCGGACTGCACTACGGCAAGATCGTGCAGAATATTTTCACGTCGGCGAAGGTCGCGGCCCTCGCCGCTCTGGTATTGGCCGGACTGCTGCTCGGTTGGAACGCGCGGGCTGTGGCGGCGAACTTCTCCCATCCCTTCGCGCTCGGAAGCTTCGATCCCGCCCTGGGCGTGGCCGCGGCCAGCGTTTTCGGACTGATGATCGCCTTGTGCGTGTCGCAATCCGGATCGTTGTTCGCGGCCACGGCCTGGAGCGATGTCACCTTCATCGCGGCCGAGGTTCGCAATCCACACCGCAACCTGCCGCGCGCCATGGCCATCGGCTGCGGCGCTGTCATCGGGTTGTATGTGCTGGCGAACGTCGCGTATCTGGCGGTGTTGCCGCTGCCTGAGATCCAACACGCTGCCTCGGATCGCGTGGCCACGGCGGCCCTGGAAGCGATCTTTCCCGGCTACGGGCCGGTGCTGATGGCCGTGGCGATCATGATCTCGACGTTCGGATGCAACAACGGCCTGATCCTGGCGGGCGCGCGCGCCTATTATGCGATGGCCAAGGACGGATTGTTCTTCGCTCGCGCAGGGGAGCTGAATCGCGCCAGGGTTCCGGGATGGTCGCTGGCCGTGCAGGGCGTCTGGGCCTCGGTTCTGGTGCTGCCTCGGACCTTCAATCCCGCGACGGGCCAATACGGGAACCTGTACAGCAATCTGCTCGATTACGTGGTTTCCGCGGCGCTGCTGTTCTATATTTTGACGATTGCCGCAGTGTTCCGCCTGCGTATGAAACAACCGGGAAGAGAGCGGCCCTACAAGGTCATCGGTTATCCGCTTCTACCGGCGGCTTACATCCTGGTAGCGAGCGTGATTCTGGCCGTGCTTTTCGCTTACCGTCCGGCCACGACCTGGCCTGGGCTGGTAATCGTGGTGGCGGGAGCCGCGGTGTACGCCGCAATCGTCCGCAGGAGCCCGGCTGCATCCACGCGGTAAGACATCCTCTGCGTCCAGGTCGTGGCGCGTCTCCGTGGTCCCGGAATCCTCAGGATCAATACGATTGATGAAGGGGGTGCCAACAATGATATAGTGTGTTGGCTCGGGATGTCTGCGCGGACCGTTTTTCCACAGATCTGCATCGCACTTGGCTTCGAGGATGTGGAAGCCTTGCTCAGCCATGCCCGCGCCGAATACGAGGCGGGGGAGCGCTTCCTCGAATTCCGCCTGGACTATCTGCCGTTTCCCGAGCGCGGCATCGCGGCGATTCGCAAGTTCCTGGCGCGCCATCCCGATTGCGTGCTGCTCGCCACCTGCCGCCGCCGCCAGAATAACGGAAGGTTTCACGGCAGCATCGACGAGCAGATCCGGATACTGGAGGCTGCGCGCGACGCCGGCGCCCGCGCCGTGGACGTGGAAATCGAGAGCGCCGAGAACTGCTCCGAACAACTGGCCCGCTTGCGCTCCGGCTGTCTGCTCCTCATCTCCTATCACAACTATGGGGGAACGCCCCCGCGTCTCGACTCGGTTCTGCGCCGGATGACGCGCATTCCCGCGGACGGATACAAGGTGGTGACCACCGCGCGCAAGCCTTCCGACAGTCACCGCGTGCTGGCCTTGGCCCGCGGCAATCCCAAGACGCCGATCGTGGTGCTGGCGATGGGCGAGATTGGATTTGCCACGCGGGTGCTGTCGCCGGCTTTCGGCGGCATGTACACCTACGCCGCGCCGAACGCGGCCGGCGGAACCGCTTCGGGCCAGGTGTGCGCGCGCCAGCTTCGCAACATTTACCGCATCGGCAAGTTCTCGCGTGATGCGCGCGTCTACGGGGTGATCGCCGATCCCGTGCGCCACTCCATCTCACCGGCGGTGCACAATCGCGCGTTTCAGGCGCGCCGCGCGGACGCGGTGTATCTCCCCTTTCTGGTGCAACCGGGCCGGCTGAAGGATTTCATGCTGCTGGCCGGCCGGTTGCCTCTGGCCGGCTTCAGCGTCACGATTCCGCACAAGCAGAAGATCCTGAGATACCTCGACCAGGTGGATCCGGCGGCGCGGCGCATCGGAGCCGTGAACACGGTTTGGCGCAAAGCCGGAAAATGGCGCGGAGCCAACACCGACGCTGCCGGCGTGACGGCTCCCCTGGAACGGCATGTGCGTATCGGGAAAAGTTCGGTGCTGGTGGTGGGCAACGGCGGTGCGGCGCGCGGGGCCGCGTTTACTCTGGCGGCCGCCGGAGCCAAGCTGGCGATCACCGGGCGGAACCTGGACCGCGTGCGCGCGCTGGCGTCGGTGTGCGGGGCCGAGGCGCTGCCGCGCGATCAAGCCGAGGCGCGCATGTTCGACGTGCTGATTCACGCCACCCCCATCGGAATGACGCCGCACCCCCAGGAGTGCTTCTTCCGCGACCGCATTCCCGCCAAGCTGGTGTTCGATATGGTGTACACTCCGCGTGAAACCGCGCTGTTGCACCGCGCCAGGGCGCAGGGCGCCACCATCATCCCCGGCCTGGAAATGTTTATCGAACAGGCCGCGCGGCAATTTGAAATCTGGACCGGGGAACGCGCGCCGCGTGCGGTGATGGAGAAAGCCGCGCTGGAAACTCTTGCCACTCGTTAGGCGTGAGATCTCGTAGAAGACTGCGGGGCCTATAATGGCCTCATGAGTCTCAATGTGGATTTCAAGCGCCGCGAAATCATCGGAATTATGGGGGCTGGAGCGGCTGGCGCCGTGATCGCCCGCATCGCGGAAGGCCAAGCGTCTCCAAATGCCGCGCCTCCGAACGCCGACGCCGCCACGCAGGCCGCGCGCCTCGGGCTTCAGCGCGACGCGCAGCGGATCGCCATGGTCAACCTGCCTCAAGCCACCGAGCCCGCATTCCACTTTCGAGCCTGAGCTTTCCCGGAAACGATCTATGGCCGATTTCTCCAGCGTCTTCTTCAGCACCATCACCGAGATCAACGCGAAGTTGGTTGCCAAGGAATTCTCCGCCGTCGAGCTGACCCGCGCCTTCTGCGAACGGCTGGAGAAAGTCGCGCCGCGTTACAACGCGCTGGCGCTTTCCTTGCGCGATCAGGCCGTCAAGCAGGCGCGCGCTGTCGATGACGAGTTGAGACGCGATCGCACGCGCGGTCCACTCCAAGGCATTCCTTACGGGGCCAAGGATCTGCTCGCCGTGAAGGGCAAGCCCACCACCTGGGGTGCGCGGCCGTTGGCCGGCCAGGTGTTCGACGAAGACGCGCAGGTGATTCAGAAGCTCAACAAGACCGGCGCCATCCTGACTGGCAAGCTGGCGATGGTGGAGCTGGCGGGCGGCGGCGATTATCGACTTGCCTCGGCCTCGCTCACCGGCGCCGGGTTGAATCCCTGGGATCGGACGCGCTGGAGCGGCGGATCGTCGAGCGGATCTGCCGCAGCAGTCGCGGCGGGACTGGTCACGTTTGCCCTGGGTTCCGAGACTTCCGGATCGATCGTCACTCCTGCTGCGTTCTGCGGCGTCACCGGACTGAGACCTACCTATGGTCTGGTGAGCCGCCGCGGAGCCATGGCTCTTTCCTGGACGCTCGATAAGATCGGGCCGATCTGCCACTCCGCGGAAGACTGCGCGCTGGTGCTGCATGTCATCTCCGGTTCGGACGTGGAAGACCCCGGGTCGGCGGGAAGAAGCTTCAGCTACAATCCGCAATTTGTCCGCAAACCCGCCGATCTCACCATCGGCTACGCGCCGGTCGATTTCAATGAATGGGCGGACCCTTCCATGCGCCCCGGACTTCAGGAGGCGCTGCGCGTGGTCCAGGCCTTGGGATTTAAGACCAAGGAAATCGAGCTTCCGGACTTCCCGTATGGGGCCGTGGTGGGGATGATTATCGCCGGCGAGGCCGGGTCGATCTTCGAGGATTTCATTCGCAGTGGGAAAGTCGATCAACTTGCCGATCCCAGCCAGATCGCCGGGCTGAAGGCATCGCTGGACGTGCCTGCGGTGGACTATCTCCGCGCCATGCGCGTGCGGACGCTGGTGCAAGAGGCGTTTCGCGCTCTGTTTCTGGATGTGGACATGCTGCTCGCGCCCGCTCGTCTAGACACCGCCCCGAACGCGTCCGAGCCGCTGGACACGCCCCGAACAGGGCCGAGGCCGTCGTCGCAAGGCTTGAGCGGCTTGATTCCCGCGGGCAATCTTGCAGGCTTACCGGCCCTCTCGCTTCCCTGCGGTTTCGCGGACGGCTTGCCGATTGCGATTTCGCTGGTGGGACGGCCGTTTTACGAGAATCAGCTCCTCACGGCCGGGAGCGCCTTCCAGAGCCAGACCGACTGGCACCGGCGAAAACCACCCATCGGCGATTAGAGTGGGGCAGGTCTTCGACCTGCCAATTCTTTAATTTAACGAACGAACAGCCGCAGCACGCTCGATCCCGCCACGCCGGTCAAGGCCGGGACAAAAGCGAGGCCGGCGCCGCTCCGCCGCAGCTCTCCGTGGACCGCGTGAGCCCCCAGATAGAGAAAGCTGCCTCCGGCCAGCGCCAGCAATGCATGCAGAACCGGCAATCCGAGGTGCGGCGCGAAGGCAAGTTCAAGACCCGCGCCGAGCAGCGTCGCCGCCTCGGCGGTGATGCACCAGCTCAATGCCGCGAATCGCGTAGCCAACGAGGCCCGCGCGATTACGCCCAGCGCCAGTCCCTCCGGAGCCTTGTGCGCGGCAATTCCAAAAACCAGAGCCGGGCCCAAACCAGGATGATTCTGCCCCACCATGACGGTCCAGCCGTCGAGCGCGCTGTGTAACGCCGCGGCAGCCAGCAAAGGCAACGCAAATCCATGTAAACGTGTCTCGCAATGGGTGTGATCGTGGGCGGGAGCGCAGGCGGGACAAATCGGATAAACGTAGCGGTCCAGGAGCCAGAGTGCCGCCGCGCCACCGCCGATCCAAGCTGTCGCGGCAGGCCATCCCAGGACCTCCGCCATCTCCGGCAGGACCCAAAATAGCGCGACTCCCATTAATATTCCCCCACCAAACGGCACCAGCCGCCTCGAAAACGCTCCCGGAGAGGTGAGGTAGGCGCCGGCCGCGGCGCTGCATGCAGCCAAAAGGAAAATGGCGAAAGCGAGGGTCACCAGTTACCAGTATACTTGTGAGACAGTCTTAATAAGTACAACTTTCCGCGGCTTGACTCGAATGCTTAACGAACCTCATACGAGAAGATCTTTTTACATCAACGCTATCAATCTGTTAGCATCCTTAATCGCGGCTGCACTGGCCATTCCGGCGGCTGTGTACCTGCTCATCCGGCCTAAAGGAGCGGAGGATAACGGTTTGTCCGAAGTGGCTGATTTGAGCCAGCTCACAATCGGCAAGCCCCAGGAAGTGATCTATACACGAAAAAGGCTCGACGGCTGGCACAAGGTGACGGAGAAGGCATCCACCTGGCTGGTCCGGACGGACGAACACAGCGTCACGGCATTCAATCCCGCGTGCACGCACCTGGCATGCCCCTATCATTGGGACGCTCCCGCAAACCATTTCATTTGTCCATGTCATGGCTCCGTCTTCTCCATCGACGGCAAGGTTCTGGTGGGACCCGCGTCTCGTCCTCTGGACCGCTACGTCGCCAAGCTTGAAAACGGGAAAATACTGATCGGCTCTGAGGTGGAGCAGGGCTAACCTTTACCCCCATGCTACACCCTGTTTTGAAGTGGATCGACGACCGCACTGGGCTCATCTCCGCCGTCGACTATTTTCTTGAGGAAGAGATTCCCGCCTCGGCCGGATGGCATCAAGTGTTCGGCAGCGTCGCGATGTTTGCCTTCCTGTTGCAGGTAGTCACCGGTATCCTGATGGCCGTGAACTACGCGCCAACGCCCGGGGAGGCCTGGGAGAGCTTGCGCTACATAGTGACCCAGGTCGCCGGCGGAAGCATCATCCGTGGGCTGCATCACTGGGGCGCCAGCGCCATGATCATCGTGGTGGCGGTGCACATGGCACAGACTTTTCTGTGGGGAGCGTATAAGAAGCCGCGCGAAGCCACCTGGATCATCGGCGTGGTGTTGCTGCTTCTGACGCTGGCCTTCGGGCTCAGCGGATATCTGCTGACTTGGGACAACCGGGCCTACTGGGCCACGGTGGTCACCACTCGTATCACCGCGCTCGCGCCTGGGGGCTCGATCTTACTACGAGTCCTGGGCACGGACGGAAACTCCATCGGCCGCGTCACCTTCGCGCGGTTCTACGCCGCTCACGTCACCCTCCTGCCTCTGATCATGGGGGTGCTGATTCTGTGTCACGTGATTCTTGTCCGCAGGCACGGCGTGACGCCCGCTCCGGGGGATGAACACCGGCCCAAGAAAAAATTCTTCCCGGAGCAGGTATTCAAAGACACCATCGCGATCTTCCTGTGGTGCGTGGGCCTCGCGTGCATGGTGGCCTTCGTGAGAGTTCCACTGGAGCACGTGGCCGATCCAACGGAAACCAACGTTTCTCCGCGGCCGGAGTGGTACTTTCTGTTTCTGTTTCAGATGCTGAAGCTGTTTCAGGGGGGGCCGCTGGAGTTTTTCGGAGCGATCGTGCTGCCGGGGTTGGCCGTGGCGGCGCTGGTGATGATGCCGTTCATCGATCGAGGCAGGCTGGTGCGGATCCGGCAGCGCACGGGCGCGATCACGCTGACGGCCCTGGCCGCGATCGGCTGGGGCGCATTGACCGCAACCGCGGTCGCGACCACGCCCCGCCAGATCGAGGACGAGAGTCTCGATGAACCGCAGGCCTGGCAGTTGATCCCGGCGTCGCAACTTGCGGGCATCGGAGCGTTTCGCGCCGGCCATTGCGCGAGCTGCCACGTGCTGGGCCGGTCCTTAGCCGGCCCGGATCTCCTCAAGTCCGTTTCGGTGAAGTCCAGCGATTGGCTGATGGATCACTTCCGTAAGCCCGCGCCCGATGGGCCCGAATCCGATCTCCCCACCGCGCAACTGCGCGCCCTGGTTCAGTTGGTGACCAAGCGCGACGACAATGCGACCGAAGCTTGGAAGACCGCTCCCGCCGGCCCCGTGCAGGGAGCTATTCTGTTTCAGGCGAATCGGTGTTCCGACTGCCACACGTTGAACGGGGAAGGCGGGAAGCTCGGGCCCGTGCTCAACGGCGTCCGGGAACGGCATGATCGCGCTTGGGTTCTGGGGCATTTCAGCGATCCCGAAAAGTTCACTCCCGGATCCAACATGCCGGCGTTCGACAATCTGAGCGACCCGGAGCTGGCGACGCTCACCGACTACGTGCTTTCGATTCCGAAGTGATCGTAGCCCTTGGGCTCGAGCGGCTGGCCGTTCAGGCTTAGCGCGCCCGCGCGGCCACGCACAATGGCGCCGATGCGCGTGGTCCCCCGTATGGCCCCGCGAAACCCCCTGGCCGGTTCCGAAAGCGTGAACAGCAACTCATAATCGTCGCCGCCGTGCAGCGCGCGATCAATCGTAGAATCGCGCGCTACCGGCACACGATCCAGCTCCGCTGCAACGCCCGAGGCCATGCATAAGCGGTGCAGATCCAAGGCCAGCCCGTCGCTGATGTCGATACATGCGCTGGCGCGGCCGCGCAACGCCCCGGCAAGGTCCAGCCGGGGACGAATTTTCCGGTCCCAGGGCTTGCCCAGACGCCCGGACACCCACAGCGAATCGCCGGGCCGCGCGCCATCGCGCCGAAGCGCCTTGCCCCGAGGCGCCGCCCCGGACACCATCACATCGACATGCACCCTTCCTTGCATCTTTGTGTCGCGCGCCAGGTCGCCGCCGGCGAGCGCCGTGCCGGTCTTGCGCGCTAAACCCAGCAAGCCGCGGAAGAAGGCGAGAATCCACCGGTCGATTTCCCGTGGGTCCGCTTCCCGCGCGGGGACGGCCAGGGACACCAGACAGAATCGGGGCTCGCCGCCCATCGCCGCGATGTCGCTTAAGCTGCGCGCGAGCGCACGCTCGCCGACGGCTGCCGCCGGCAAATCCGGGCGGAAGTGCACGCCTTCCATGAACTGATCGGTGGTGAACAGGAGCTCTTCGCCAGGCTTGGGACGATAGATCGCGCAATCGTCCCCAATTCCTAGTTGGATGCGGCCCAGCGCAATCCCAGGGCCGCGTCCGGCCATCTTGCGGATTCGCTCGACTAAATCGAGTTCATTCATGGAACACGAGACCGGAGGGCAGTTCCTCGCCGAAAATCTTGCCCATGGTGGCGAGATCGTGCTGCGGTGTACTCTCCAGATCCAGATCCGGAAACGCGCGCCGCACCAGGTCCAGAGTCTGCGGAGGAACATCGCGCGTCGAATCGCCGGTGCGGCGAGCCATCGCGCCCACGGCCTCCGCGGCCTTAGGAAGGAGGAGCGGCACAGGGCCGGAGCGGCCTTCACCCAGGCCGGAATCCCGCACCCGTTGAGCCGCGACAGGCTCCGTTGTGCCGCTCAAGGAACTGAGGAGATCCCCGATCCAGCGAGCGGCGGTATTGGCCGGCAGCACTTGATTGATGGGGCCGTAGAATAGCTTTCGAGCTCCCAGCCGCGCCAGGCACCACAGGCTTGTATCGACGAAATCGCCTTTGAAATCGACCTTTACGGCGCGCGCGATCAACTCGTCGCCCAACTGCGTCCGGGTCTGCGCCGGAAGCAGCTCCAGACTTGCGGCGGCGCGCCACATCTCCCGCAGCAGGCTGGGATTGACGCGCTGGCGTTTAGCCGCGCGCGGAAGCAGCACTGGCGAAAGTCTTTGGAAAACGTCGGTCTGCTGATTTTTGTTGAGCCCTCCGGCCACGCGGCCCCAATAGATCCACCATTCGATCTCGTTTTGCACCTGGTTGGCGAACTGTAAACCCGAAGCGTAGATGCGGCGCGCCTGCTCGATGCGAAAATCGTCGCCCGGAAAGCCGAAGCCCGGGCGCAGGCAGAAGCCGCACAAATTGAGCCAGCGCGCTTCGTGCGCCGGGCTGCGCTTGCGTCCGTCGGCCAACTCCAACATGCGGTCCGCGAGTTTGCGAATCGCCGAAATGGGCCACGAATTGCGGCCGAGGCCGAGCGCCTGTTCGAGCTTCGCGGGTAATTGTTCCGGCTCGACGCCGCTTTGCGAGGGCGGGTTTTGCCCGAATGCCCCAACCATGAGCGCTTCCGCCGCCGACAGCGCTTCCTCGCTGATCACCGCGGCAGGACGCCCGGCCGTCTCCGCGGACACCGCTTTGCGCAGCTCGAACTGCAAACGCCAGCGGTGGTCGCTGACTTTCGACTCCGTCCATATCTCCAGCGTCCCCACTTCCGTCAGTTTGGCCCCGAGCTTGACGGGCACCATACGCTCGCCTGCTTTGCCGAAGCGCAGCACGGCGTGCAGCGGCGCGTGCAAATGCAGATCGGGGTCGCCGCGATCGAACTCCACCACGTCTCCGGGCTTATCTTCCGTGCGCGTCCGCGAGCTGTACAGGCGGAAGGAAACCGGCTTGTTGGCGATCAATTGCAGCGTACCGGGATCGAGCTCGATGGTCGATCCTTCTTCGGCTCCGCGAGGCACCAGGCATAGCGTGCGCAGCTTCTCTTGATCGCCGCCTCCTAGACCAATGAAGTATGCGCGCGGCAGCCCACCCCTTACCAGTAAGCCTGCGCCGGTGGCGCGAACATACGAATAATACGCGGCGCCCACGGCCACAGCCAGATCCAGATCGCGATTCTCGAAAATCACCGGCCTGCGCCCGTGCCAATGCTCCATCACATCGGCGACGCGCTGGCGCAGCACCTCGGGAATAAAGAAGCCTCCATTAAACAAAATCGCGTCCGGTTTCGCATTACCCGCGCTCTTGAGGAACGCGGCCAGGTGACGCGTCACCGCCGGGTCGGAAACATATGGCAGACCAATCTCGCGATAGGGGCTCTTCTCTTCTTCCTTGGGTTGATCGTCGAGCTCGCATTCCGGCAGAAATCCGTCCAGCGCCAGCTCCAAAACTTCCTCGCGAAGAATCTCGGTCTTGAGCGTCCCTCCCACCAGCGACGATCCACCCCCCAGCACCGTGACCTCCACGCCCTTCAAATCCGGTTCGGAGAGCAATCGCTCCTTAGCCGAGGCGCATTGCCGGCGCAGCCCACTGCGCTGGCGCACCGAGAGCGTATGCCCAAGTTTCTCCTCCACCAGCCAGGCCAGCGTCAGGTCCAGATTATCGCCGCCCAGCAGCAAGTGCTTGCCCACCGCCGTGCGCGTGAAATCCACGCGATCCCCCTCACGCCCCACGCGAATCAGCGTGAAATCGCTTGTGCCGCCGCCCACGTCGCAAATCAGCACGATTTGTCCGTCGAACAGGCTCTTCTGCGACCGCGCCAGATCGTTGGCGATCCAGGAATAAAATGCCGCGGCGGGTTCTTCGAGCAAGGTCAGCTTCTCGATGCCGGCGTCGCGCGCGGCTGCGACGGTCAGCTCCCGAGCCTCTTCGTCAAAGCTCGCGGGGACCGTCAGGACCACGTTGTGCTCGCCGATCCCACGGTCACCAAGAGATGTGCCGCGATCCTTCGCCCATGCGTCGGCCATGCACTTCACGATGCGCGTGGACACCTCCACGGGCGAGAGGACTCGTCCCGCCTCTTGCGCGTCCCAGGGAAGAATCTTCGCGGTGCGATCCACTTCCGGATTAGAAAGCCAACTCTTGGCCGAGTGCACGCATTTGGTGGGCACCAGCGCGCCCTGCTCACGCGCGAACACACCCAAATACTCCCGATCGCCCAGATACAGGAACGACGGCAGAGTGCGGCGGGCCTCGATGCGGCTTGGCGCCACGTATTGCGGGATCTCCAGGACGCGAATCGCTGGCGTATCCGTTTCCGCGGCTTGTTGCGGGTCGATGTAGGCGAGCGCGGAGTTGGTGGTCCCGAGATCGATGCCGACGTTCATTCAGTAGTGCTCATTCGACGCCGCTCATTCGATCTCGAGCTCGGCCGCGGCCAGCACCGCACCCGGCGCAGTTTGCGGCAGCTCCACCTTGGCGGCCTTCCAACCCTTGTGGCGGAGCAGCCCTCCAGGAGCCTTGCCGCTCGCAGGAACATTGCCGATCAGCTTCACGTGCGCCGGATCGAGCCCCTCGATTTTGGTGAACGTGCCTTCGACTCCGTCGATCACCGGCTCGAGACGCATATATCTCGCCAAGGATTCGCGGGCTTGGGCCTGGACGTCGCGCACCGCCGCGCCGACCTGGTCGTCGGGGAAGGCGCTGATGTCTTCCATCAGAAAATCGACCAGGCGTGCATCGCGCTGCAAGACGGCGAGGATCTGGATCGCGCCATCGGCCGGTCCGGCAACGGGCTTGGGCTTTGACGCAGGGGCGGGTGCCGGAGCCGCCTTGACCGGCATGGCCTTCGCGTATCCGAACGCTTGAGCGACGTCGGGCGGCAGCTTGCCGGCGAAAAGAATGGAGAAGAAACTACGAAACGCGAGAGAGATTCTGTTCAAAACTTTTCCTCGATTGAAATGCGCGGGTGTGCGCGTACTTTCCTATTCTATCCGTGAGGGTGAGGAGGGTTTGGAAAGCGGATCGATCCGCAGTCGCATCGAGGCGATTGAGTTAGTTCAGTTCCTAGTTCATAATATAGTTATGAAGCGAGTCAACATCCACGACGCAAAAACCAATCTGTCGCGCTATTTAGCCGAATTGACGCCCGGCGAGGCGTTGGTGCTTTGTAATCGCAATCAACCCGTGGCGGAACTAAGGTCTCTTGTCAAAAAGGCGGTCCGCAAGCCGAGGATCGGCGCAGCCAAGGGAGAATTTGTGGTTCCCGATTCGTTCTTCGAGCCCTTGCCCGATGAGATCCTGAAAGCCTTCAGTGGCAAGGGACGGCTTCCCTCGCAATGAAGTTGCTCGTGGACACCTGCACATTTCTGTGGATCGCTTCTGAATCCCCGCGGCTGAATAAGACCGCTGCCGCAGTCTTTCTGGACCGGAACAACGAACGTTACCTGAGCACTGCTTCTGCCTGGGAAATCGGAATCAAACACGCTATCGGCCGCCTTCCCCTTCCTGAAAGGCCGGATATTTTTGTCCCGAAGGTCCGCGAAGCGAGCGGCATTACGTCCTTGGAGATCGATGAGGAGTCCGCGCTCCACGCAGGCAGGCTGCCAAGCCTTCACTCGGACCCGTTTGACCGGATGCTGGTTGCGCAGGCTATCGTGCATGGGATGACGATTCTGACGCCTGACCCGGATATTGAACAGTATGCCGTACGCGTCTTGTGGTAACCGAGCAGGATCAAGCCGTTCACTCAAAGATCGGCGATAGCCTCGCCAGCACTTCATCCATGACAGCGCCTGCGATGCTTTCAAGTTTTCTGCCGCCGCGCGCGGCGAGATCGAGAGCGCGAGGCTGGTCGCACCGGACAACTCCCGTGGTTTTGGTTCCGGCGCCCGTAAGGGGCACGGCGAAACCCGCCGTGCGCGCGAAATTACCGCCGCTCGTGATTGAGAGAACCACCGGGACTTTCGTTATCCGGTTGAAGGCCTCGGGCGAAACGATCAGCACCGGGCGGCGGCCCTTTTGCTCATGTCCTGACGTAGGATCGAGGCTGACGAGCCAGATTTCGCCGCGTTTCATTCGCTCGGTTTCATTCGCTCAGTTTCATTCGCTCAGTTTCATTCGCTCAGTTTCATTCGCTCAGTTTCATTCGCTCAGTTTCATTAGATGAGCTCGCCGCCCACGGCCTTACTATCGAGCCATTCTTGCTCTCTCTTGCCGCGCCGCACCTTGGGGTCGCATTGGGAGAGCAGCTCAGTCAAGGTATAGCGGGGCCGCCGTTGCGGCTCCACGACGAGACGGCCGCTTTCAATCGCGATGCCGACCTTGGCGCCCGGCTGCAAGCGCAGGATATCGAGCAGCGCGGGCGGGACAGCGAGCATGACCGAACCGCCGACCTTGCGTAAATTCGTAGTGTGCATGGCGTCTCCCTGAGTTATACTTTAGTATAATATCCTAGCGTCGCGGTGTCGCAAATCGGAAGAGCCACCGAGCTTGGGTTACCCGCGAGACCCGGGCAGCAGCGCGGCTTGCCGCAGTTTCGAGAGTTCCCGCCGCGCGATGTTGGACCAGTGGCTGGCTGGGTCCAGCTTCAGATAAGCCGTCCAGTGGTGCACCGCTTTCATGGGCTGATTCGCTCCCTGAAACAGAAGCGCGAGATTATAGTGCGCGTCGGCGTAGTGCGGCGAGATGCGCAGCGCGGCGCTGTAGTGCTCCAGGGCCTTTTTCTGCTCACCGCGCTCGTCGTACAGATTGGCCAGGTCGAAGTGCGCCAGCGCGTACTCGGGATCGGCCTCCAGCGCGTTCAGATAGTAGCGTTCGGCCTTTTTCCAATCGCGCGCGTTGAAGTGGATGGTCCCCAGATTCACCAGCGCTCCAGCCGAGCCGGGGTCCAGCTCCAGCGACTTCTCGTAGGCCTCGATCACCTGTTCGACGGGCCCTCCGGTCTGCTCCAGTTCCAGGCCGCGTTGAAACCAGCGCTCCCCTTCCTGTTTCTTTTCGCGATCGGCCTGACCCGGATCCGGGACACGGAATTCGAGCAGGCGGTTGAGTTCGATCGGATCGAAATCCAGCAGCAATTGTCCGGATTCCGCCTCCATCGCGCGCCCCTCCACCTCGACACGGACCCGCTTACCGTCGGCATACAGCCTTAATTGCGTCAGGGGATCTTGAATATGTAGCAGCTTCTTGGCCAGCGCGGCCAGCGCCCTGCGGATTTGCGCGGGCGCGACGCGGGCGCGCCGCAGCCGCTCCAGAGTGCGCAGCGCCACCAGCTCGCGAAAGCCGTAGGAATCGCAAGCTGGGACCAGCTTCTGCCGCTCCCAGTTCTTGAGCTGACGTTCGGAGACGCTCAGGAGCCGTCGAGTTTCTTCGCGGGAATACGCTTGTCTTGGCGCCGGTCCGGCCACGGATCAGATTCTACCAAGCCCGCAAAGGGTGTGTCGGCGTCATTTGATAGAGCGAGATGCCGGCGACGCCCGCAGCGCCGGCTTCGATACATGCGGCGGCGTTCGAGCGCGTGATTCCTCCCAGCGCCAGCACGGGGATATTGGCGGCGGCCGCGACCGCGCGCGCAAGGCCTGCCAGCCCAACCGGAGGCGACTGCGCGAGCTTCGAGAGCGGAGGGAACACCGGACCGAAGAGGACGTAATCCGCGCCTTCTCCGGCGGCTGCGCGGACCTCTTCCGTCAAGTGACACGAGACTCCCAGCAGAAATCCCGGTGGCGTCATCGCCCGCCATGCGAGAGGCGCGGGCGAGTTGGAGGGTAGGTGCACGCCGGCAGCTCCGGCGGCTAACGCCACGTCGATCCGGGTATTTACCAGAATCTTCACGCCTCTCGGATTCGGCAGCGCCAGGATGCTGCGCGTCAGTTCAAATAGCTCCCGCGCGGTCAGATCTTTCTCCCGGAGCTGAATCCAGTCCGCTCCCTCACGGTCGCGGTTTAGAAGCGGCGCATCCGCACCGGCCAGATTGCGCGAGATCGCGGAGAGTAGAGTCTCGCCAGCGGGCAATGACCGCCGGTCGGTGGTATAGCATTGAATCACAGAGCAGGAATCAGGGATTCACCTTGGTGGCGCGGCCATCGGTCAGCCGGAAACTGGCGATCGAGACGCTGCCGACGCAACCCATGAGCCGCGAGAGCGCTATAGCAGCCAACCAGACCCGGACTAAGAACCAGCCGCATCATAGCCACCGATCTCCAGGTGGACCGCATTGTCTCGGCCAATTTTACTTATACCATCAGAGTTTCAAGCTCGCCTTTACGTCCTTCATGGCTCCGTCCTCCTGGGTCACCATCACGAACAGCCCCAAGCCTACCAGCCATCCAAAGCCCGGCTCCGGCGTCTGCACGCCGGCCTGGAACACAAGGTTGTCGAGGGATATGAACGCCTGAGCATCTTCGGCCCCCGGCGTCGAGGCTTCGAGCAACGCTGAACCAGCAATCATAATTGGCACTCCGTGATAGGGAGAGGAAAGGCTGAACGTGAGATCACCCGAATCGAGCTGGATGGATTCACTATTCGATCCCTGCGTAATCAGCAACTCGCCAGCCCCGTAAGGGCCATAAGTGCTATTCGAGACAGCGGAGAGACTATAGTAGCCGGTGACCGTCCCAGTGGCAGATCCGAAGTCGGCCATTTCCTGGTAAGCAGCGCTCGACTGGGCATACGCATCGCCGAAACCTCCAGCAGATGCAAACAAGTCCAGCGATCCATAACCCGCGGTCGCCGATGTCTCCGCCACGACGAGATTAGGAACCTGCGCGGTGCCAGATTCGCAGGCAATCAACGCGCCGCTGGAAGTTGCGGTGCATGGAACGCCGTATCCGAGCAGGCTCGTGGTAACGGATGAATTTGCGTCGGCGGCGACTTGGTCGAGCGTTGAGGCCCGGCAGGCCAACGCCAAAATTGACAGCAGGATTAAGTGTTTCATATATTTACGCCTCCGAGCGGGGGAGATGAAATAATAATTCCCCTAACAACTAGTTTACGCTCGTGCCCGGGGTAAGGGAGGTGTCCTTAATCTAGGAGATCCCTTAGTAGGGCATCATCCGGGGCTAGGACCAAACGCGCGCAAGGCGCTAAGATATAGCGATGGACGAGCGAGCCTTTTACCGCGAATCCCAGGCCACCAAGCCCTTGACCTTGAACTGTCCGTTTTGCCGGACCGCGGACACCTACGAGCTGCGCTGGGTGGTGCGGAAGAAGATCGAGCGGCTGCCCGGCGGCGCGGATGAGCGGGACCGCGCGCGCTTCGCCAAAGCCGCCAGCTACATGGTGCTGCTGGACGACAAAGCGGTGTGCAAGAACATACGCTGCCGCAAACGGTTCGATATTTCCGGCGTCAAAACCACCGCGTTCCTGTGACCGGCTCGCCGGTCTTAGGAGCCGTGGAAGCTGGCGGGGCTAAGTTCGTGTGCGCCATTGGAAGCGGTCCTCACGATCTTATCCAAGCGACGATTCCCACCACCACACCGGCCGAGACACTGGAGCGAGTTATCCAGTTCTTCCGCGGCCACCTGCACAGCCGTCCGCTGGCCGCCCTGGGCGTGGCGTCGTTCGGTCCCGTGGATCTGGACCCGCGCTCCCCGGCCTTCGGCCACATCACCTCGACGCCCAAGCCGGACTGGCGCAACATCGATATTTGCGGAGTTCTGCGGCGGGCGCTGAACGCGCCCATCGGGTTCGATACCGACGTGAACGCGGCGGCTCTGGCGGAAGCGCGCTGGGGAGCGGCGCGCGGCCTCGACAACGTCTTGTATCTCACCGTGGGAACCGGCATCGGCGGCGGTGCGCTGGCGAACGGCTCGCCGTTGCACGGCCTGATTCATCCGGAAATGGGCCACATTCGCATTCCCCACAACCGCGACGAAGATCCCTTCCCCGGCGTGTGTCCCTTTCACGGCAACTGCTTCGAGGGGCTGGCGTCGGGCCTCGCCATGGAGCTCCGCTGGGGCGTCAAGGCAGAGCGCTTGGAACCGGATCATCCCGCCTGGCGTTTGGAGGCGCGCTACCTGGGGCTGGGGCTGGCGAATCTGGTGTGCGTTCTTTCCCCGCGCCGGATTGTGGCTGGCGGCGGCGTCATGCACAACCTCGACTTGTTCCCCATGATTCGGCAGAATCTGCGGGAATGCCTGAATGGCTACGTGCAGTCCCCGGACATACTGGAGTCAATCGAGACTTACCTCGTACCGCCGCTGCTCGGCGACGACGCCGGAGTTCTCGGCGGGCTTGTTTTAGCGGAAAGGGCTCTGGCGGAAAAAGCATTGGTGGAGCGCGTCATCACTTAGGCGGCGCGATCTCGATCCAGCCTTCCGCCGGCACCCGGATAACCGGCAGGCCGTCCCGGGCGACGGTTACTCGAAACCGGTTCCCGGAAGGCGGGGCTTCCATCTTCACTTCCATCTCAGCGATTCGCCCCCTTATCAATTTCACTTGCGCCGGGCCACTTTCCAACTCGATGCCGAACTGCGCGGCTTTCGAGCCATCCACACGCACGAACAGCCGGTTCGCATCGCAGCCGTAGAAGACTTCGCGCACCGGATGCTCGCCCGCGTCCATGGCGCCTGAGCGCGGATCAGGCCGGTAACGCCCCGCTCCCATCCACTCGAACGGGGACGTCACTTCGCCGTCCAGCACCACGCTTAGCGAGTTTGACGGCGGCTCGTGAAACGCCCCCGCCTGGGATGTCAGGATCGGATGCGACAGGTTCGCCGGCGGCTCCGCTCCCAGTGCGCGATAGATGTTGGACAGGTGGTCGCGATAAAGCTGGTCGAATTCGGGCCGGTTGTCGGAGCCGTGCTCGGGGCCGTACCACCAGTTCCAGTCGCTGCCTTCGGCGATCAGCAACTCCTCGAAAGCCAGTTTGCGGGCATCCTCGGTGGCTCCGTCACTTTTCTTGTCGTAGAACATCCGAGCTTCGAGGAGCCGCTCCCACGCCAGGTTGTCTTCCTCGGCCCCGATCCACACGTCGAAATTCGCGTTGATCCAGGAGCCTGGGAAAATATGGTCCAGGGGCCGCGGTCCGAATCGCGCCAGCGCCTCGGCAACGGTGACGGCCTCCAGTTCCGGATCTTCCGAGATGCGGCGGTACAATTCCCGGAGGAACGGTCTGCCGTCGCCTTCGTACCATTCCCACGCATTCTCGCCGTCGAGAACGATCGGCACCAGCGCTTCCCTGCCTCGACTGTTTTCGCGAATCCGTGACAAAAAATGTTCCGCGGCGTCGGTGGCGTTCATGTGTGAATACTGGAACCCGATCAGGTCGCTCAAATAGTGATCGCGGAACAGCATACCGAGTGCGCGGCCGTCCCGGCGCCACGAGTATGCGCGATAGGTGACGTCAACCCCGGCGTCCTGTCCCAGCGTCCGCGCCAGCACGCCGTTGTCGGTAGCTGCCCAGCGGAATCCGCAGTCCGCCGCCAGCCCTAGCGCTTCGTCGGAAACCGAACCTTCCGAGGGCCACAGCCCGGCGGGCGCCACTCCCAGCTTCTCTTCCATATACGACCGGGCGCGCTGCAACTGCTCCCGCGCATCCTCCGGATAGCGGTAGCGCGACGGCAGCTTCACGCCCGGATGCGCCACCTCGGCAATTTGCGAATCGCACACCAGCGGCAGAATCGGGTGATAGAAGGGCGTGGTGGAAATCTCAATCTGCCCGCGCGCGGCGAAATCCCGGTACACCGGAAGAACGCGCGCGAGCGACTCGCGCTGCTTGCGCGCCATTACGGCCTGGTCCTCGAGCGAATAATCCCGGCCCTTCCGTATTAATTCCGAAAGCTCGGAGTCGCGCGCGACAAGATCGCGATCGAACCACACCAGTTGATTCAGCAGCTGCAAGTCCCGCAGGTCCTGAGTCGAAAAGCTCCGCGCCAGGGATCGTTGGCTCCGCTCATACAGGTCGCGATAGCGGGCGTTGCCGTTGATCACGCGCGGCACGTTGGCCTGAAAGAAATACTTGAGCACGAAGGCGCGTTGGGCGTCGTTCAAATCTTCGGCGGGGATCACCGCGCAATCGAAGAACGGATCGGACGCCGTTCCATTGGCGTATTCGTCGATCTGCAACACCATCGACGGAACCAGGTTGAAGGTCTGGCGGATCTTCGGGAACTCCGCAAGAATCTCCACCATGCCCGCATAGTCCTTGAGAGCGTGCAGCCGGGTCCACGGCAGCTTATATTGGCCGGTCCACAAATCCTTGTAGAACGGCTGGTGCATGTGCCAGAGAAAGCAGAGAGTGGTCACGGGCGGGAGAAGTAGCTCCTGACGGGGGCGGGCGCAGCCGTTCCCTTGATCGCGGCCCACAAAATGTCGTTCAATTCGTCATCGTCGATGCGGTCGGCTTGCTCGAAGTCCATATGCCCGGAGCGTTCCGCCGTGGGCGACCCAGGCGGGTTCCGCGCCGTCAGCGAAATTCGCGGGTTCTCCGCCGTGTACGGCGCCGGATTCGCCGTTGCGCCGAATGCAGAAGTCAGCGGACGCGCCGCCGCGTCGAACTGGGTCATCGGCCGGAGACCCAGAATCAGCTCCATGGTGCGCAACACCGAGGATTGGTTGTACATGGAGCTGTCAATCACTCCCCGGTGCGTGAACGGCGACACCGCCAGCATTACGGAGCGGTGCGAATCGACGTGATCCGGCCCGTTCTGGGCGTCGTCTTCGATCGCGAAGATGGCCGTGCTGCCCCAGAACCGGCTCTTGGACACGCCCTCGACAATCATCCCCAGAGCGTAATCGTTATCCGCGAACAGCGCCAGAGGAGTAAGTTTTCCAGCGGTCGTTCCATTGGTATGATCGTTTCCAATTCGCACAATCATCAGCCGCGGCATCTGCCCGGTGCTCTCAAACTGTTTCACATCGTCGAGAAACACCTTGGCACGCTCCACGTCCGGATAGTCCAGATCGAAACTGCGATAGCGCAGATTCGTGATTCCCTGAAGCGAAGGATCGGTCACGTGATCCACCTGAATGCCATCCGCGCCGGCTTGTTTCTTATTCGCCACGAACTCGCCGTAGTTGCGGACGCTGAGCCCGGCGGCGATCGCGTTGGACCAAATGTAGCCGGCGGGCGGTGAATTGGCCGGTTCGTCTCCCTCAAACGCATAATGCGGCGAGCGGCGTCCATATTGGTTGGGCCACAGCCGCTGCGTGAAATCCGGAGCGATGCCCGCCGTCGCCCAATTGTGGCCGTCGGCGCTCACGTCCGCGTTGACGTAGAAATTGTCGAACAACACAAACTCGCGAGCCAGCTTGTAATGATTCGGAGCGGCCGATTCGTCGAACAGAGTCAGCGACGGATCGCCGTTGCCCTTTGCGATCTTGCCGAACACCTGATCGTAAGTCCGATTCTCCTTGATGATGTAGATCACATGCTGAATCGCCGACGGTCTTCCCGGCGGCGAATTGATCACGCTAGCGCCGGAATTGGCGGCGTCCAGTTGCGTGTCTCGATACGGCATCAAACCCATCGCAGCCTTGGTGTATCCTTCCAGAGCCTCATCCGTCAGCGGATCGATCACCGAAAGCGTTCCCGTCTGCCGGTACGCGACGTATTCCTGGCGGTTGGCGGGAGTGTCGGCCGTTCGCGGGCCGGGATAGCGGCTGGGATAACTGGCTAGGCCGCGGCCGTTCAGAATCAGCACGCGTCCGTCGGCCAGCACGCGCGCAGCGGTGGGGTACCAGCCCGCCGGAATGAATCCCTCCAGTTGGCTGCGCGCCTCTGAAATATCCGCCACCGCCACCACGTTGGCATCCGAGCACGCGATCAGCAAGCGCTGCTGGTCTGGACTGAGCGCCACCGCGCTCGGCGTCATGCCCGCCGGTTGCCGCGGCGTCATCGCCACATTCAGCGTTTCCTGGAGCTTCAGAACATTGGCGTCGCTCACGCTCACGACGTACACTTGATTCGTATTGGCCGCCGTCACGAACAAACGGTAGCGCCAGGCGCTCTGCTCATCTCCGTCGTCGCCGGAAATCTTGCGATCGCTCAAAACCATGTCGGTGGTGTGCGGCCCCAGCCGGATACGCGCCGCCTCCAAGCCCGTCCGCGTTTCGTAAAGATACACCGTGCTGTCCGCCCAGCTCGACACAAAGTACGACTTTCCATCGGGAAGAAACAGAATCCGGTAGGGTCTGCGTCCCGTCTTGTAACGCCCCGCGACTCGTCCCGACTGCGCATCGAAGGCCACTACGGAATCGTGGTACAAGTCCGCCGCGAGAATCGACCGCCCGTCCGGCGACACTGCAACATCGCCGATAAAATCCATTTCACCTGGCTTGGTTCCAGGCGTTACTTCCATCGCGCGCGTGGGCCTCAACTCGCCGTCTTGCGAAAACAAAAACTCGTAGATGCAATATTTCGACCCGCCGCCCACGTACACCCGCGTGCCATCCGGAGAAAACGTGAGCCCCAGCCAGCCATCCGCCACCGGCACTTTGGCGATCTCCTTCATCCCGTCCACAACTAGGACGCTGATGGTCGGAGGCCGGTACCCGCCATTGAGCACCAGCAGGAACTTGCCGTCGCGAGAAAGCGCCGAAGACATCGGAAACGTGTCCAAGGGCACTTGCGTTCCCACCGGTTGAATGCGCCATCCCGTCGACAGCAGGAAGCTGCCGTCGACGCGCTTGCCCACCTGCTCCGGCCCGGATGGCTGGGAGCTCAAAACCGACACGCACACGATCAACATTCCCAGCCGCCAATGCTTGACCCACGGTTTCATTGCGAGCACCACTTTCCTCATCTCGAATTCTCGCGTCATCCCGAATACGTCATCCTGAATACTTTTGGGCGATTGGAAATCGCCGCCCGATGCCAAACGCCTTTGTCGTTACCTTCAACCCCGGAGCGGCCTGTTGCCGCTTGTACTCATTTCGGTCTACCTTGTTGACGATCTCTTGTACTAATGCGAGGGGCAGTCCCTCGCTCTCGGCGATTTGCCGTGGAGTCCGCATCTTCTCAATATAGGATTCCAAGATGCGATCCAGGGCCTGGTATTCCGGGAGCGAGTCGGTATCCTTTTGATCCGGCCGCAGCTCGGCCGAAGGCGGCTTGGTGAACACACTTTCCGGGATCACGTCTCCCAGCCTGCGGTTGGCGATGCGCGACAGCGAATACACCATGGTCTTGGGGACGTCGCTGATCACCGCCAGCCCTCCGCACATATCGCCGTACAGGGTACAGTAACCCACCGCCAGTTCGCTCTTGTTTCCGGTGGTCAGCACCAGAGCTCCGCTTTTGTTGGAAAGCGCCATTAGCGTCACGCCCCGCAACCGCGATTGCAGATTCTCCTCCGTCACGCCCTGCTCTTTTACAGCAACGCCAGCGGCGCCGAACAAGGGCGCCAGCTCCTTCAGAAAACCCTCGTACACGCTGGTGATCGTCACCACTTCAAAGCGGATTCCCAGGCGTGCGGCCATTTCGCGCGCGTCGGTGAGACTGTGCTCGGAGGAATACGGCCCCGGCATGGCCACGCCCGTGACGTTGTCCTTGCCCACCGCCTCCACCGCGACTGCCGCGGTCAGAGAGGAGTCGATTCCTCCGCTCAGCCCGATCAGCACTCGCGCGAAGCCGCATTTGCGAATGTAATCGCGCGTGCCCGTCACCAGAGCCTCATACACAGCTTCGCATTCGTCGGTGAAATTCTGGTTACGATCCCCCGTGCCCGCGTCCAGGTCCGCCAGCACCAGATCTTCGGCGAAGGATCGCGCCGAGGCCACGATCTCGCCCGCGCCGTTCATCGCGAAACTCGATCCGTCAAATACCAGTTGATCGTTGCCGCCCACCTGATTCACGTAGACCACCGGCTTCGCGTACCTTCGCGCGACCGCGCGATACACGCCGCGCCGCACCTCGCGCTTTCCCATATGGAACGGCGAGGCGTTGATACAGATCAGCACCTCCGCTCCCGCTCCGAACAGTTCTTCCACCGGATCGCGATGGTACAGGCGCTGCTTCCAGAACTGGCGATCGTTCCAGGCGTCCTCGCAGATCGTCAACGCGACGCTTCGCCCTCCCAGCGAGCACAGTTCTTCGCGTTCGGCCGGCCGGAAGTAGCGGGCTTCATCGAAGACATCGTAGGTCGGCAGCAGCATCTTGCTTTGCCGGAACACGATCCGGCCGCGCTCAATCACCGCCGCGCTGTTCAACGCGCGCTTGCCGGTCTCGGCCTGCGATCGCGCCACGAATCCGCAAACGATGCTCAGCGCCAGATCCGCGGTCTCCTGAGCCACGCGCTCCAGCTCGCTCTCGCTGCGGTCGAGGAAGCTGGGCTTTTCCACCAGGTCGCGCGGCGGATAGCCGGTCAAGGCCAGCTCCGGGAAAACCACTACCTCGGCGCCGCGGCTGGCCGCTTCCCGCGCCGCGCGCACGATGCGTGCGGTGTTCTCCGGGAAATCGCCGATGGTGGGGTTGATCTGCGCCAGGGCCACGCGCATAGATCTCTTCATTCTACCCTGTGGGGCAGGTCTGCGACCTGCCGATTTCGAGGCGGCGCCATCTGTTAAAATTAAGTTTCCCATGCGATTTGGCGTTGTCGTCTTTCCCGGCAGCAATTGCGATCACGACGCTTGGTACGCCGTCTCGCACAATCTCGGCCAGCCCTGCGAATTTATCTGGCACGACTCCTCTTCGCTCGGCAACGCCGACGCCGTGATTTTGCCCGGCGGCTTTTCCTACGGCGATTATCTTCGCTGCGGCGCGATCGCCAAGTTCTCGCCCGTCATGGCCGCCGTGCGCAAATTCGCCGCGGACGGCGGACTGGTGCTCGGGATCTGCAACGGCTTCCAAATCCTGGTTGAGAGCGGCTTGCTTCCCGGAGCTCTGCTGCGCAATCGCGATTTGAAGTTCGTCTGCCGGCCTGTCACCCTGCGCGTCGAGTCGGTGAATTCGCCGTTTACCTCCGCCGCCGCGCCAGGCCAGCTCCTGCGCTTCCCCGTGGCTCACGGCGAGGGCTGCTATTACGCCGATGAACGCACCCTAGATCATCTCGAAGCCGATGATCGCGTTGTGCTTCGCTATGTCGACAATCCCAACGGCTCGCTGCGCAACATCGCCGGGATTTTGAGCGAGCGCCGCAACGTCATGGGCCTGATGCCGCATCCCGAGCGCGCCTCCGATCCTCTGCTCGGCTCCGCCGACGGCCGGGTGATCTTCGAATCCATGGTGAACTCGCTGGTCAGCGCCGCCGCTTAAGCTCTTCGTTGTACGCCCGGGTCACCCGCTCGATCCGGTCCCGAAGCCCGCCGAACAGGATTTCCGGATCGACAGCGCGCAGCTCCTCGTCGGACAGCATCTGGAAATGTGTCTTCCACTGGCCTTCGACCTCTCGATTGAAAATCTTCTGGTCCAGCACACTCTCGGCCTCCAGCATCCACTTGCCGGGAACCATCACGCGAAATTCGTGCTGCGTGGGGGGATCGGGCTCGGGCTCTACTTCGCCCGACGACACGTAGACCGCGATCCCGGCTGCTAGCAGCGCGTCCCGAGCCGCGGCGGCCTCTTGCGCAGCTTCGACTCCGGGGCGAGAGACGAAACTGGCGGGGCAGGCGGCGTCTTTCAACCAATCTGGCTCAGGGCCTCCGTCCAACTCCTCGTCATCGTCGTCCGGCCGTTCGATCGGTCGATCCACGAAGCTCGGAGCGTCGGTATCCCTTGCTTCCGCAAGTGTCAGTCCTCTCTGCGCGAGTTCCTCGTCGTAGATCCGGCGAGCTTCGTCCACCAACTCGGTCTCGTCGATCGCCAGCAGCGCCTCGTCCGAGAGCGAGGCATAATGCCGGCGCAGATATACAGTATCCGTCTGCAAGGGATCACCTCGTCCGTCAATGTTAACGCACCAGCCGCTTCACACCCTCGCGAATCGTGCGCTCTCCGATTGCGGAGAAGCCCATGAGGACCTCTTGTCCCGGCGGCCGCGTCAGGTAATATCCGTCCGCGCTCACCAGTTGCACTTTGTTCTGCGCCGCGCGGCTCATGATTCGCTGGTCCTCGAACCGCACCATGGCGTGCATTCCGGCCTCGGCGCCCGAAACCTTTACCTGATTCCCGAAGTGGCGCCGCAGAGACTCGATGAGCACCTGCCGGCGCAGCGCATATAGCCGCCGCATCCGCCGGATATGCCGGTCCAAATGGCCTTCGCTGAGGAAGTCCGCGAGCGCGCATTGCTCCAGCACCGCGCTGTGACGGTCGGCGAGCCATTTCGCGCGCTCGAAGCGCGCCGTCAAGCTCCGCGGCGCGATCACATATCCGATCCGCAGCCCCGGGAACATCACTTTAGAAAATGTTCCGATGTAAATGACTGGAACCCTGCCGGACAGGCCTTGCAGCGACGGCAACGGAGGTCCGCTGTAGCGATACTCGCTGGAATAATCATCCTCGACGATCACCGCATCGAAAGTGTGGGCCCATTGGATGAGTTCCAAGCGCCGCGCCAGAGACATCTCGATCCCAGTGGGGAACTGATGCGACGGAGTCACATACACGAGCCCCGCTAGCTGGCTGAGTCGGCGGATCGCGATTCCATCGGCGTCGATCGCCAGAGGCAGAAGGCGTGCGCCATGCGCTTGGAAGGCGCGGCGAGCGCCCGGATAGCCTGGGTCTTCGACGACAACCGGGTCGCCCGGATCGATGAATAACCGGGCGCAAAGGTCCAGGGCTTGTTGCGAGCCATTCACCACGATGACCTGTTCAGGGGTGCACCTCACCGCCCTCATGCGAGCCACGTATGCCGCAATCTCCGAACGCAGACGAGGGTGACCGGCTGAGCTTTCGGCATAATCGAACACGGCGGGAGGCGCATCGCGCAGATGGCGCACCAGCAGACTGCGCCAGAGCGCGAAGGGGAAATGGTCGCGATCCGGTATCCCCGGTGGGAAGCGAATCACTCCGGGAACGGCCGCCGGACGGCGAAAATCCTGGTTCAGCCCGGCCCCATAGCGGGATAGCTTCACGCGAGCTTCGTCGCGAGCGCCGGTTCCGGGCCTCCGCCCCGGCGCCAGCAGCTTGTCGGGGAGTTCGCGGCACACGAACGTTCCGGAGCCGCGCGCCGCCTCAAGATAGCCCTCTGCGATCAACTGCTCCCAGGCCTCGGATACGGTGCTGCGCGAAACGCCGAGCGCCCCAGCGAGCTCCCTGGTCGACGGAACTCGATCCCCGGGGCTAAATCGGCCTGAAAGAATTTCCCTGCGCCATTCCTCGTAGATCTGATGGCGAAGCGGCGTCGGCGAAGCTCGATCGAGAACCGTGGCGAAATTCAAAGTGGACTGCCTCAGAATATCAAAACTGGCCCTTTTAAGGAGCCACTTTCAGGATTACTCTCAGACATCATGGCAACCACCGCGATGAATCGTACTCGAGTCATCAGGCATCCCGAGCGCGGAGTGTACGATGCTGAGCGAATCCACGCGATTCTCGACGAAGGGTATATCTGTCACGTTGGCTTCGCCATCGACGGGCAGCCCTATGTCATTCCGACCGCGTACGGGCGCGTGGGCAATCAAATTTACATCCATGGCTCCGCCGCCAGCCGGATGTTGCGCTCGTTGGCCCACGGTGTTGCCGTTTGCGTGACCGTGACGCTTGTCGATGGGTTTGTGCTCGCCAGATCCGCGTTCCGTCATTCCATGAATTACCGCTCCGTGGTCATTCTGGGGACGGCCCGGCTGGTGACCGATCCCATCGAGAAAATGGAAGCGCTGCGCTGTTTCACGAATCACGTTGTGCCGGGCCGGTGGGAGGAGGTTCGCCAACCCAACGAGAAAGAGATGCTGAGCACCAGCGTCCTGGCGCTGCGGCTGGAAGAGGCGTCGGCGAAGGTGCGCTCGGGGCCGCCGCTGGACCTCGAAGACGACTGGTCTGTCCCCGTTTGGGCCGGCGTCGTTCCGGTCCGGACTCAGTTGGGTGAACCCATCCCGGATAGCCACCTATCGCCGGGGGTGCCGGCTGTAAACAAGCGAAGATTTAGGCGCTCCCTCTGACCCTAAGCGGCGGTTTCCGCATCCACGAACTCGATTCGAGTGGTCGGCTCGGGGATCGGGTCGCCGTTGGTGTGGAGGCCCTCGATGTGAAAAGGAATGGCTTCGCGGATGAGCCGCTTGGTTTCCTCGTATGTGTCTCCCGCGGCAACGCAGCCCGGGAGGTCCGGAACGAACGCACCGTAACCGTCCCCTGTCTCTTCGATGACCACGACGTAACGCTTCATAGCAAGTCCCTCCTGGTAAGCCCCCGCTTGTTTCAGAATACTGCCGATCATGTCCTGAGACAGATCCTTACCGGGTTTGCCCGCAATGGTTACCGTGCCGGGGCGCTCGGGATGGTGGTACTGGCGGTGGCTCCCGCGCGTTCGCACCCGGCGCCAATCCTTCGCCTCGATCAGTGCGATCATGTCACGAATCTTCATTATTGGGCTACTGACCAGAAGTCGTCCAGCCGCTCGATTTCTCTCCGCAAACTTCAGCATTACCTGGTAGTGGTCACAAAGCGGGAGATGGTAAGATTGGCCATGTTCCGGATCTTTGATGAACAGGGGAGGCTTCACGGGATTGTGCGGGGAAGCGTGTACTCCGCACACATCGTCATGCGACGCAAGCCAAGGGGGTTCACAATTTCGACGCCAACGCAAGATTTCCTGACCCGAGAGGCGTTCCTCGATCTCCCATTCGAGATCCGTAAGTCCGGCCGCAATCGCCGAGGCTAGCTCTGCAAGAGAGCCGCACTGCACGCGGAGAAGTAGAAGGGAAAGCTCAAGGGTGGCACCACTTCGTGTCATCCCATTCCTTCAGGATGGCCCAGTTCCTCAACGCTCAAGAACTGGGCGCTTTCCCGCCTCTGTTAAACTGAAGCTTCCCACCCCCGCATGAGCCAGCTCACCGATTCGGAACTCGCCAAGGTCCGCTCCATCCTCGGCCGCGAGCCCAATCCGACCGAGGTCGGTATCTTCACGGTCATGTGGAGCGAACATTGCTCCTACAAGAGCTCCCGCCTGCATCTGAGGAAGCTGCCCACGCAAGGCCCGCGCGTGCTGGTCGGTCCCGGAGAAAACGCCGGCATCATCGATATCGGCCCAGGCATAGAAAGTAAAGAATCGGAAGGCGCGCGCTATGCCATCGCCTTCAAGATCGAATCGCACAACCATCCCAGTTTCATCGAGCCGTTCCAGGGCGCGGCCACCGGCGTCGGCGGCATCCTGCGTGACATTTTTACGATGGGTGCGCGGCCGATTGCGGTGCTCGACGCCATTCGCTTCGGCCCTCTCGACGATCCTGCCTGGGGCGATCGCAATCGCAGAATTCTCGAAGGCGTCGTCGGCGGCATCGCGCATTACGGCAATTGTTTCGGCGTTCCCACCGTCGGCGGCGAATGCGTCTTCGAGGCCTGCTATAACGGCAATCCTCTGGTCAACGTCTTCGCGCTCGGCGTCTTTCGCCACGACGAAATCTTCTACGGCCGCGCCACCGGCGTCGGCAATCCGGTGATTTACGTAGGAGCGAAAACCGGCCGCGACGGCATCCACGGCGCATCCATGGCCTCCGCCGTGTTCACCGAGGAATCCAAAGAGAAGCGCCCCAATGTCCAGGTCGGCGATCCCTTCATGGAAAAGCTACTCCTCGAAGCCTGTCTCGAAGCCATGCACACAGGAGCCGTCGTCGGTATTCAGGACATGGGCGCGGCTGGGCTCACCTGCTCGACTTGTGAAATGGGCAGCCGCGCCGGCACCGGCGTCGAAATCGACCTCAGCCTCGTGCCTCAGCGCGAAACCGGTATGACGCCTTACGAGATGATGCTCTCGGAATCGCAGGAGCGCATGCTCCTCGTGGCAGAGGCCGGCCGTGAAGATGAAGTCTTCGCCGTTTTCAAGAAGTGGAACCTCGACGCCGTCGCCATCGGCCGCGTCACCAATGACGGCATGCTGCGGGTCAAGAATCACGGCGTGGTCGTCGCCGAAATTCCCAACCGCGAGCTGGCCGATGAAGCTCCTCTCTACGACCGCCCTCACAACGTCGCGCCTTATCGGACGGCTCCGTTGGAGCCGCCCGACATCCCGGTTTCCCGCGACCTCGCCGGCGACCTGTTCAAGCTTCTCGGCTCCGCCGACGTCTGCTCCAAGCGCTGGATCTGGCAGCAGTACGACCACACTGTTCGCACCAACACCCTCGCGGGCCCCGGTGGCGATGCCGCCATCGTCCGCATTAAAGAGACGGGCGCCAGCGTCGCCATGTCGGTCGACGGCAACAGCCGTTACTGTTCGCTTTCTCCGCGCGAAGGCGCCCGGCTCCTGGTAGCCGAGTGTTGCCGCAATCTCTCCACGGTCGGCGCACTGCCCGTCGCCGCCACCAATAACCTCAACTTCGGCAACCCCGAGCGCCCCGAAATCATGGCCCAGCTTGTGGAGGCAATCGAAGGCATCGCCGAAGCCTGCCGCTTCTTCGAAACACCCATTACCGGCGGCAACGTCAGCCTGTATAACGAGACCGTCGGCGAATCCATCTGGCCCACTCCCGTACTGGGCATCGTCGGTTTGATGAAAACCGCCGCGCCGGTTACGATCCCTTTCAAGCACGAAGGCCACGCCGTGCTGCTCCTCGGCGGCTTGGGCTCCGTCGACCCCACCCGCTTTGGCGGCACGCAATACGCAAAGGTTGTTTTGAACCAAATGTGGGGATTGCCGCCCGCCCTCGACATGGACTATGAAAAACGCGTCCAGGCGGCCATGCGCGAGATCGTCGACGCCGGCCTCGCCGAATCCGCCCATGACCTGGGCGATGGGGGCCTCGCCGTGGCGCTCGCCGAATGCTCCATGGGCGGCATTGGTGCGCACGTCACTCTTGATGACGAGCTGATCGATTCGGACCTCCGCTCCGAATTCGCTCTGTTCCACGAAGGTCCCTCCCGCATCCTTATTTCTTCCCTCCATCCTGAGGCCGCTGAGGAAATCGCCCGCCGCCACGGCGTCCCCTGCCTCCGCATCGGCGCTACAATGAAAGAGCGGTTACGAATCGATCACCACTCGGCTACATGGGTGGATTCCCCCGTCGATCGGCTCCGCGAGGTTTCAGAGAACGCTCTCGAAGAATTGCTCGCGCCGGCCTATGCTTGACGACGCTATATTCGACGATACCGACGAAATTCCGTTCGCCGCCCGCACAGGGCCGGTTCAGCCATCCGAACCGTCACAAAGCCTCGAAGATCCCGCTGAGCCAGGCTCCCCCGTGCGTGGTTTCTTAGACGGGCGGGCGGGTTTCCTGGACGACAAGCTCCACGAGGAATGCGGTGTCTTCGCCGTCTACGGTCATCCCGAAGCCTCCAACATTGCCTACCTCGGCTTATACGCACTCCAGCATCGCGGCCAGGAAAGCGCCGGCATCGTCTCCAGCGACGGCCGCGAGACTCACAACTTTCGCGGCATGGGCCGCGTTGCCGACCTCTTCACTCCCGAAGTCCTGGGCGGCTTGCCCGGAGAAATCGCTATCGGCCATACCCGTTATGCCACCGCCGGCGACTCCGTGCTGCTCAACGCCCAGCCTTTCTCCGTCTCTTGTAATAAAGGCCGTATCGCCGTCGCCCACAACGGCAACATCACCAACGCGGCCGAGCTCCGCAAGGACCTGGAACGCGAGGGCGCCATCTTCCAGGCTTCCAGCGATTCCGAAGTCATCCTGCACCTGGTCGCCCATTCGCGGGAGCGCACTCTGGCCGGCGCTTTGCGCGACGCCCTGCTCCAGCTCGAAGGCGCGTTCTCGCTGGTCTTCCTGGCCGAGGACCGCATCATCGTCGCCCGCGACCCTCACGGCTTCCGCCCTCTCGCCTTCGGCCAGATGGAGCTGTCCGGCGGCTACACCTGCTACGTCTTCGCTTCCGAAACCTGCGCCTTCGATCTCATCAACGCCGTCTATCTCGGCGATGTCGATCCCGGCGAGATGATCATTGTCGGCCCCGAGGGCATGACCCGCGAGCGTTACGCTCCCATCCGCGATCACGCCCACTGCGTCTTTGAACACGTCTACTTTTCGCGGCCCGATTCCATCGTCTTCGGCCGGCCGGTGCAGGAGTCTCGCGAAAACCTCGGCCGCCTGCTGGCGCGCGAGCACTCCGTCGACGCCGATGTCGTCGTCCCGGTTCCCGATTCCGGCACCGCCGCCGCCATCGGTTACGCCTCCGAGGCCGGCATCCCCTTCCGCCAGGCGTTGATCCGCAATCACTACGTCGGCCGCACCTTCATCGAGCCTTCCCAAGCCATCCGCGATTTCGGCGTCAAGCTCAAGCTCAACCCCATCCGCCATTTGCTGGAAGGCAAGCGCGTGATCCTGGTCGACGACTCCATCGTGCGCGGCACCACCTCGCGCAAAATTGTTCGTATGGTGCGCAACGCCGGCGCGCGCGAGGTTCACGTCAGGATCTCCTGCCCGCCCACCATTTCGCCGTGTTTCTACGGCGTCGATACGCCGGTTCCGGCGGAGCTGATCGCCGCCAACAATTCCGTTGAGCAGATCCGCCGCTTTGTCGAGGCCGATTCCGTCGCCTATCTCTCGCTACGCAGCCTCCGCGAGGCCGTCGCCGACTTCAATCACGATTACTGCTACGCCTGCTACACCGGCAACTACCCCACCGAACTCATCAACATCAATGAGCTGATGGCCGCCAAGGACCGCCGGGGTTAGTGGCGCAGGCCCCCGGCCTGCGACCCCTCGGGCCAATAGTAAAGTCCATTCTCCGCAAAGCGCCGCACCCCCTCGTCCGGGTGATCCAGATAGCTCTTCACGATCGCTAGGGAAGCCTCATCGGGCAGGCCCAGCAAACTCGGCAGCACGTCCGACAGAAGCTCCGCGGCATCCATCGGATGCCTGCTCCGCACATCCTCCAACCATTGTGCCCGCTGATAATGGTTCCCCGGTAGCACCTCGATAGGAGTCCACTCCGTCTGAAACTGGATTTTCGACGCCCCTACGCTGTCCCTCACGGCGAGCTGAACTTCGTAGGTCCCAGGCTCATCGAAGCGATACAACAGATGCAGCGGCAAACGATTCTCGAACCCATGCGGCGTCGGGCCATACCCTCCGCAGTTCAAAATGCTGAAGGACATGCCCCCTCGATTCCAAACCGAACCCGGCAACTGCGTCAGAAGCTTCCCATTCCGGCGGACTTCAACTTCGTTACACCCAAAGCCCGCCGGACCGAGCTGAGATGGATACTGGATTGTTCTGCTTCCTGACCGGAACTCCACCTTCAACCACACGGGCATGTCCGTGTAAGCCGGCCGGTCGAGGCGAACCGTCATTTTCTCAAAGCCCGCGAGCATTGTCAGCGGCTTGCTCGATTGCCCGTTATAGATCACGCGCAGATTCGCGGAGCCGTCCTCTGGACCATCCTTTGGGATCTGGAAATTAATCTGCCCCTCGGAGACGTACAGCAACCCTACCGGCTGGTCGCCGAAGAACACTTGGGTCCCGCAAAGCTGAATTGGATAGACCGGAGGATCGATGCCGCTTGGAGGAGCGGTGCACTTGCTCGGCGTGCCCAAATGACCGCCGGCCATCGAGAGGATTGCGCCCGGCGTCAGAAGCGTACTGCTAACGCCCAGGATCTCCGGCGGAGCTTCCGCGCTCCACGCTCGCCCAGCCAGAAACATCGCAAGCGGCAGCCAACCCCGGAATGACATCACAGTTCAAGCCTAGCGCCGATTCTTCCGCGCCGTCCATTTAATTCAACATGCGGGTCATCTGCTCGCGAGCCGCCTCGGTCAGCGTTCCGCGATCTTTCAGCGTCATGCCTTCCGTGGAAATCGGCTCCCCGATCCGCACCCTCACGCGGCCTGCGCGGATTACGGTGGACCCCATGGGCAGAATCTTATCCGGACCCGTCAGCGCCACCGGAACCAGCGGCGCTTGCGCCTTGATGGCGATGTACGCCGCGCCGCCCTTGAACTCGTTCAGGGTGCCGTCCGCGCTGCGCCCACCCTCCGCAAAAAAGAAAGCCGAGGTCCCGTCAGACTCGATCAATTTGGCCGTCTGGCTCAGCGTTCTCACCGCCGCCCTTGCATCGCCGATCGGCACCGCAATGTGGCCCGCTGTCTTCAGGTGCCATGCGATAAAGAGCCAAGGCCACTTGAACAGCTCATCCTTCGCCAGGAATCGAAACTGTACCGGAATGCTTTTTAAGACCACCGGCGTATCGATGAAGCTCAGGTGATTCGACGTAAATACGTACGGTCCTTTGGCATGAAGCCGTTCCCGGCCTTCCACTTCCACCTTTACGCCCGCAAAAAACAAAATTGATCGCGACCAGACCCGCGCCACCGCGATCTGCAAAGGCGACGTCCGCGTTCCGAACAGCGCAATCGCAGCGCTCACGATCCCCAAAACGGCGGTGGAAAGAAGAATCAGTGGAAGGACGATCAACCGACTCCACAGTGTGGACATCAAGCGGCTACTGGACCCTGGCCCGCAGAAAATCCATCAGAGCCTTGCGCTCCTCCGCATCCAGTTTGCCGTCGTGATTGCGGTCGAACAGCCCGATGGCCAGCGCCAGCCGCGCTCGCGCGACCGCGTTGATCTCCGGAGGGAAGTCGTTTATGTCTTCCGCCTGCGCCAGAAACTCGTTGATAAACTCCAGCCCCATCTGCCGCTGGAACGTCTGCTCATCGGCGAGCGAAGCCAGCTTCACGCTCATGAACGCCACCGCCATCTCGTCGGTGGTCTGCTCGCCCCAATGCACCCGCACCGGCGGATTCGAGGGATTCCGCCGGTTTGCCGCCGAGTTATCGTAGGTGTATTCCAACTCCACTCGCGTGCCTCTGGGCAGCTTCAACGGCTGCGAATACCGATACTGCCCCTGCCAGTTGAAATCCCAGTCTTTGATCCAGATCATGTGCGTGATCGAGCCATCCGGCAGACGAGCGTCGATCTTCATGTCCCTGGCCAGGTAATGCGCGTGCGGAGTGATGCCCAGCACTTCCACGTCCTGGGGAATGGTCATGCCCGTCTTCACCACATAATGCGATTCCCCCGCGGGAATGTCGATCGCCCGCGAATTGATAAAAACCAGCCCCCGCCCGATCGTCGGAGCTTCGCCGAAGGTCATGCCCAGCGAAGATTGATCCAACTCCGGTTTGCCGGAAGGATGGTAGTGGATCTGCAATACCAGGTCGGTCCCCTTGGCGACGGTCAACTCCATGCCTTTCGCGAACACGCCCGGCGATCCGCCTGGAGCCCATCCGCCTACAAGGCCCGTGGGTCCAAAGCCCGGTCCTCCGAAACACGGATAGCTGTTTCCGTTGCGAACCAATCTGCGCGCGGCCCCGGAGGGATCGCTGAATACGATGGCGTGATGCACCACTCGCCGGTTGTCCGGCCGGAATTCGAACGACTTCACGTACACGTCGTGATCCAGATTCATAGGGACAACGAAGCAGCGGTACTGATCCGGACCATCCGCCGCCAGCGAAAACTTCTCAGGCAGCGTGAACACTTTGTCCGGCTGACCCGCCTGCCATCCTTCCGCAAACACCGGAGCGGCGGGCTTGGCGCCCGGATCACCCCCGGCATCGCCTTCCGGTGCGCCGTTTGCAGCCCATTCGCCAAGCATCGCGATCTGGCCGTCCGTCAGCCGGCGCTCGTTCTGGAACGATCCGTACCCGGGCTCGGCTTTCCATGGCGGCATAAACCGGCTCTGCGTCACCGCCGCGATCTGCTTAGCGCGCTTGGCCGCGTCCCGATACGTGAGCAGCGAAAACGGCGCCACTTCGCCCGGCCGATGGCAGGTCGCGCAATTCTTGTACAGAATCGGCGCGATATCGCGATTAAACGTCGGCGGGACAGCCGCAGCGGCCAGCGCCCCAGCGATCCCGGCCAACATAACCTTACTCATCGCCATCCTCAATTCACCCGCACAATGGAACAGCCGATCGGCGTCGTCAACGCCTTTGGCGCGGGCCTTCCCGCCAGCGTCGCCTGAATCGCGTCCCGCAGATCGTGTTCGGTGGCTTGCGGACGCTGCGTCCCGAAGCCCTCCACCTTATTGTCGATGCGCCCCAGGTACGTCATCCCCCCGTGCGGCGCAATCACCGCCGCCTCCGGATTCGTATCCGCCCCCGTGAACCGCACCAGAACCTGCCGCGGATCCAGCAGTACCGGAAACACATACCCGAAGTCCTTGACGTGCTTCCGCACGTCCGCAACCGGCACTGTCGTATCCGTCATCACTCCATAAAACCGCACGCCGCGCGCTGCGAATTCCTTCGCGATGCGGTTCATCTCCGGCACATAGCCGTTGCTGATCGGGCAATCCGTGGTGATGAAGTACAGCACCAGCTCGGCTCCTTTGAACTCCGCGTCCGTGTGCGCAGCCCCGTTCGTATCCGTCAACAAAAACTTCGGCAGATCCTTGCCGAGCGCCGTCATCGCCAGCGCCATCATCGCCAGCGCCGTCATCGCTAGCAGCCGGGCAGCCGCCCATCTCTTTATAGCGCCGCTTCCCATAACTGACCTCTACATCTAGAATACGCGCGCCGCGCCTCTCCGATCAAAAAAAGCGAGCCCGTGATCGCCACCACATCGTCGCCGGCGGCCTCAGTACGGATGATTTCCAGCGCCCCGCCGAGATCCGCGCACCGTCCCCTCCCCGCCAACTCCGCCAGCGCCTCCGGCCGAATCGCCCGCGCGGAATCCGGAGCCGTGAAGATCAGCTGGTGCGCCATGGGGAACAGGATCTCCGCGATTTCTTCGATGGCCTTGTCGCGCATTGCTCCGTAAATCAACCAGATGCGCTGTCCCGAATAGAACCTTTCGAGATAGCGCGCCAGCGCCCTGGCTCCGGCCGGATTGTGCGCTCCATCCAGAATCACGTCCGGATTGGGCGAGACAAACTCCAGCCTCCCCGGCCACCGTGTCTCCGAGATCCCCTCCGGCGCAACGCCCAGCTCATGCAGCGCCAGCACCGCCGTCACGGCATTGTCCACCTGATGCTCGCCGGCAAGTGGGCAGGTCAGCCCGTTGAATCGCGATCCCCTGGCGTCGATCTCCAGATCCCGAATCTCGAAGTCCCCGGCTCGCGCCACGCGCACGCCCAGCTCCCGAGCCCGCGCCTCCAGCACCGCGCTTGCCTCCGGCCTTTGCTTCGCGAACACCGCCGGTACGCCCGCCTTCAAAATCCCGGCCTTCTCGCCGGCGATCGCCTCGATCATATGTCCCAGATACGCTTCGTGGTCGAAATCGACCGGTGTGATCACGGTCAGGATCGGCTCGACCACGTTAGTCGCGTCCAGCCGTCCTCCCAACCCCGTCTCGATCACCGCGGTCTCCGCGCCCAGCTCGCGGAACAGCCAAAAGCCCATGGCGGTCACGGTTTCGAAATAGGTCGGATGGCAGTCCAGATCCAGTTTCTCGGCGGTTTCGTGCACCACCCCGAAGGCGCGCTGGAACTGCGCTTGGCTCACCGGGAACCCGTCAATTTGGATGCGCTCGGTCGGTTCCAGCAAGTGCGGCGACGTAAACAGCCCGGTGCGCACTCCCGCCGTCCGCAATCCCGCCTCAATCATGGCGCAGGTCGAGCCCTTCCCGTTCGTTCCCGCCACGTGCACTGCGCGAAACGATCGCTGCGGATCGCCCAGCGCACTGAGCACCGTGCGAATCCGCTCCAGGCCCAATTTGGCCGTCTTGATTTCGTTCCCCAGCGTATAGAGAAATTGAACCGAATCCGGATAATCCACGAAGTCCTAGAATAAAGGGAATGATTCCTCAACCTCAAACCGTCCATCCTGAACCTCCGCCCCATGTGGCTCTGATGCAGATTTTCAGCGGCTTCATGATCGCCAGCGCGGTCTCCGCTCTCGCCCGCCTGGGCGTCGCGGACCATCTCGATTCCAGCTCCCAATCGGCGGAAGAGTTGGCCCCTAAAGTCGGCGCTCAGCCCGGACCGCTCTACCGGCTGATGCGCGCCACCGCCAGTGTCGGCGTGCTCGCCGAAGGTCCCGACGGCAAGTTCTCCCAGACTCCGATGTCGGCGGCCTTGCGCGGCAGCGGGCCCGTGAGCCTGCGCGGCTGGGCCATGCTGCAATCGCAGGAGTGGCACGTGCTCGGGTGGGAGCATCTCGAATATTGCGTCCGCACCGGCAAGCAGGCGATGGAAAAGATCTACGGCAAGCCGCCCTTTGAGGTATTCGCCGACAAGCCCGAAGCCGCGGCGATCTTCAACCTGGCCATGACGGATCTATCCCGGCTCGACAGCCCCGCCGTCGCCGAGGCCTACTCGTTTGAGGGCATCCACTCGATTGTCGATGTCGGCGGCGGGCACGGTCTCCTGCTGGCCACGATTCTCCAGCGCCATCCGCATCTCAAAGGCACGCTCTACGAGATACCGTCGGTCATCGAAGGCGCCCATTCCGGCCCGCTCCAGCCCACGATGGACCGTTGCACGCTGGTCTCCGGCGACATGTTCACTTCCGTTCCGGCCGGCGCCGACGCCTACATCATGAAGCACATCATTCATGATTGGGCCGACGACAAGTCCCTGAAGATCCTCAAAAGCTGCCGTCAAGGCGTCAATCCCGGAGGCAAGCTCCTGGTGGTGGATCAAGTCATTCAGCCCGGAAACGAGTTCGACCCCGGCAAGTTCTTAGATCTTGAAATGCTGATCTTCCCCGGCGGGCATGAGCGTTCCGAGAAGCAGTTCCGCGACCTGTTCGCCGCCGCCGGCTGGCGCTTGAACCGCATTGTGCCTACGCCCTCGGGCACGTCCATCGTCGAGGGCGTCCCGGCGTAAGAAGGGACTGGAAGAAGCCCCTACGAATCCAGATCGAAGGCGCTCTCGAGCGGGATCTCGATATCCGGATTCTCAGTCCGCAGCGTGGTCGCCGCCGCGCCTTCCGGGTGCTTTTGCGAGTAGCTCAAAGCGGCCTTTTCCTCGGGGTCGATCACCCACACCCACTCGACCCCGATAGAAAGATACTCCTGGATCTTCGGCAGCATCCGCACCATGCGGTCCTCGGGCGAGAGGATTTCGACGACCAGGAACGGCGTAACTGTCGGAATCCCGGTCCCGATATTGTCGTCGCGCCAAACTGCAAGATCGGCGACCCGAAACCGCCGGGGTCTGATCTGGACGCGAATCTCTAGCATCACGCGGATACCCAGCGTTCTCCGGAACCGCCACAACAGGCGGTACAGGTTCCCTTGAACATCTGCGTGGGGCGATTCGCCCATGTTTCTCTCCACGACCTCACCGTCAAGGTAGTCGCAATCCGAGCCGTCGAAACTGGTTCGCAGGTACTCCTCGACGTCCATCAAAACCTTGGTGCTCACGTGGGGCCTCATCCGCATTATGCCACCCTGGCGGCGCTATAGTCGGAAAAGAAGCCCCGGCCCGACTTTTTTCTCTCCGGCGGCGTCTTTACCTACGAAGCTGGAGTTTCAGTGGAGCGATAAGTGATCTTCCGGGAAGTTGAGGATCGCGACCTGATCGCCAAAGCGCGGCGGGGAGATGTGGAGGCTTTCAACCTCCTCGTGTCCCGGTGGGAGAGGCGTGTCTTCAACTATTTGCTGCGCCTGCTGGCCAACCGCGAAGATGCGCTCGACGTCAGCCAAGAGGTATTTTTGAAGGCTTACCAGAATCTGCCCAAGTTGGACGCGGTGGAGAAATTCGCCGGATGGCTCTTCCGCATCGCCCATAACGAGGCCTTCTCCCTGCTTCGGCGCAAGCGGCCTGAAACCGTCCTTCCTCCGGGGCTTGATCTCAGCGGCGTGCGGCCGGCGGAAACCGGGGGCCGTTTGCTGCCGCTGGAGCTGTCGCTGGCCGTCGAAAGCGCCCTCAAGCTGCTCAATGACGATCAGCGAGACGCCGTGCTGCTCAAGATCTATCAAGGTTTCAAGTTTGACGAGATGGCGGAGATTCTGGGCTGTCCGGTCTCCACCGTCAAGTCGCGTCTATACACGGCGCTGGAGTTGCTCAAGGCCGCCTTGGCCCCCAGCGTCCTTCGAGGTGAATCGTCATGAGCTGTGAATCAATGGGTTGCGAATCTCACGATTGGAAATCTTACGCTCTGGGCGAGATGGACTCGCCCGGGCGCCGCGAGGCCGAGGCGCACGCCGCCGTCTGCCCGAACTGCCGCGAGGAGCTGGCCACTCTGCGCCTGACCCTCGATACACTCTCCACCCTGCGCGAGGAGGAGATCCCCCGCCGCATCGCCTTCGTCTCCGACCAGATCTTCGAGCCGCGCTGGTACAGCCGCGCTTTCCGCGGCATCTGGAGCCCCAACTTCGCCGCCGCTTGTGTCATCGCCGCGGCGATCCTGGTGCACGCGTTTGCCCGCCCGGCCCCCGGCCAGGCCGCGATTCAAGCTCAGGTCGACGCCGCGGTAATCAAAGCCGTCGCCGTCGTGCAGGCGAACGACGCCGAACAAATCGACAGAGCTGTTCGGCTCAATGACGACCGTTATTCCGAAGTGTATATGGAAGCCAAAAGGATTGTGCGCCAATGAAAAAGCTGATTGCTCTTCCCTTCGTTCTTGTGGTGACGCTTGTTGTGATCGGTGGCGCAGCCGCTGCTGTCGCCGACACCGCTGCTCACGTGAGCCGCGCGGTTATACGGTCCATCGAAATAAGCCTGGATGAGCGTCTCGCACGGATCTGGCCGGACACGCCCATGGCCCTTACGTCCCACACCCGGGGACTGTATCTGGACGGCTATGGCGCGGTCTTCACGCTGGAGATGAATACCGCCAGCGACGGAGTCGGCCTCATGACCACCAACCTGACACCGCAGATGAAGGTTCAGGTCAAGCAAAAGAAGATCGAGCGCGTGCCCCAGCTTCAGAAAGCGCTGTCGCAGGCGCTGGTGGACGCCGCTGCTTCCCTCGATCCCGTGCCTCTGGACGAGAATGTGGTGATCGAGGTCGATCTGCTCCGTTACTCCTGGGAAGATGGCGCCGGCTACCCGGCGGAGGTGCTGGTTCAATCCACCCGGCGCAAGCTGCTCGACGTCAAGCGTGCCAACGGCGTTGGCCTGGAAGCCGCCGTCCGCGTCACCGAACGGAATTAAGCCTCCCATGCGGCTGGGCGAGATCCTCATCGAGCGTCGTCAAATCACGCAGGAGGACCTCGACCGCGCGCTCGAACTGCAACGCGAGCGCGGCGACAAGCTGGGCAAGATCCTGGTCGATCTCGGCTTCGTCGCCCAGCGCGATATCTTGAGCGCCCTGGCCGAACAGTTGCAAGTTCCGGTCCTCTCCATCGAGGCGCCGCCCGCCGTCTCGCCCGAGCTCGAAACGCTCTCGCCGCGCTTCCTGCGCCAGTTTCGCTGCTTCCCCGTCACCCAGCACGATCACACCGTCACCCTGGCCATGGCCGATCCGCTGGATTTTGAAACCCGCTCCTCGGTGACCTCCTGTACCGGCCTGGCGGTGCTGCCTGGTATCGCAACGGAGCAGGAAATCGTCGATGCCATCGACCGCTACTATGGCCAGAGCGCCAAGAACGAAACCGAAGTTGCTATGCAGGCCACCGACACCGAGGATCTGGAACACCTGCGCGACATGGCCAGCGAGGCTCCGGTAATCCGCTTGGTCAACGCTTTGATCGCATCGGCGACGGAGAAGCGCGCCAGCGACATCCATATTGAACCGTTTGAAAAAGAATTCCGCGTCCGTTACCGCATCGACGGCGTGCTGGTGAATCAGGACCCGCCGCCGCGCGAGATGAAAGCCGCCATCATCAGCCGCGTCAAGTTAATGGCCCGCCTCAATATCGCGGAGCGCCGCCTGCCTCAGGATGGCCGCATCAAGATCAAGACCATTGGCCGCGAAGTGGATCTGCGCGTCTCCACCTTGCCCACTCTGTATGGCGAAAGCGTGGTCATGCGGCTTCTGGATCGTTCCGCGGGCGATTTTTACGACCTCGAGCGCCTGGGCTTCGACGAGCACATGCTTTCGCGCATGGAGTATTACACCTCGCTGCCGCACGGCATCTTTCTGGTCACCGGCCCCACCGGCAGCGGAAAATCGACCACTCTGTATTCGGCCCTCAAGCGCATCAACCAGAGCAGCAAGAAGATCATCACTATTGAGGACCCGGTCGAGTATCAGATGGACGGCATCAACCAGATCCATGTGAATCCGCAGATCGGGCTCACCTTCGCGCAAGGCTTGCGCCACATCGTGCGCCAGGACCCCGACGTCATCATGGTGGGCGAAATCCGCGACCGCGAGACCGCCGATATCGCCATCCGCTCCGCGCTCACCGGCCATTTCGTCTACTCCACGCTGCACACCAACGACGCTCCCAGCGCCATCTCGCGCTTGACCGACATGGGCGTCGAGAATTACCTGATTACGTCGTCTCTGGTCGCCGTTCTCGCGCAACGGCTGGTCCGCGTCATCTGCCCCGATTGCAAAACCTCCGCCCCCACCGCCATCACGCCCGACGGCGATACCATTCCGACCTGGCGCGGCGCCGGCTGCGAGAACTGCTTCAACACCGGATTCCGTGGACGCCTGGGCATCTTCGAGATGATGGAGCTGAGCGAGGAGATTCGCACCATCATCATGCGCAACGAGGATGCTTCCAAGCTCACCGCCGCCGCGCGCCGCGACGGCATGCGCAACCTGCGCGAGGACGGCTGGCTCAAGGTCCGCCGCGGCATTACCACCTCCGAGGAAGTCACCCGCGTGACTCAGGAATTCTGATGCAGAAAACGCAACACGCAGGTCGAAGACCTGCGCCACGGGGCTGTAAAGCATTGATGGGCCGTCGTGGGGCAGGTCTGCGACCTGCCATCCGGAGGAGCCGCTAACCGTCATGGCCTCGGCGTATTTTTTTAAAGCGGTCGCCTCCGACGGCAAAGTCCGCACCGGCACACTCACCGCCGATTCCGAGCGTTCCGTCGCCTACGAGCTGCGCCGCCAGGGCCTGATTCCGGTGCAGGTGAGCGCCGATACAAAGAAGGGTCTCCAGAAGACCGGTGTCCAGATCCGTCTGCCCGCGTTCGACCGCGGCAAACGCCGCGACGTGCTTTTCTTCACCGGAGAGATTTCGACTCTCCTCAACGCCGGAGTCCCGCTAGACCGCGCTCTCTCCATCACGGCGGAGCTGACCGACCGCGCCAGCTTCCGCGCGCTGATGACCGACGTCGTGCGCATCCTCAAGGGCGGGAAATCGCTGGCCGACAGCCTCGCCGCCCATCCCACGCACTTCTCCGAGCTGTACGTGAACATGGTGCGCGCCGGCGAGGCCTCCGGCTCTCTGGCCCTGATCTTCGAGCGTCTGGCCGAATTTGAGCGCACCCGCGACGACCTGCGCGCCTATATCGTCAGCTCCATGATCTATCCCATTCTGCTTTCCCTGGTGGGCATCGCGTCGGTTTTCATTCTGCTGAATTTTGTGGTGCCGCGCTTTGCTCAAATCTTTTCCGATCCGCACTTGAAAATTCCCACGCCCACCCTGCTCATGATGCAAGCCAGCCAGATCGTGCAGGACTGGTGGCTTCCCTTCGCTATTACTCTGGCCGTCGTGATCGTAGTCTTCTATACGTACATCAAGACCACCGCGGGACGTCTGTGGTGGGACACGCTCCGTCTGCGCATTCCTCTGCTCGGCGACGCGATTCGCAAGGCGGAAACTTCGCGCTTCGCGCGCGCCATGGGCACGCTGGTCGCCTCCAGTGTTCCTCTGGTCGCCTCCATCGGCATCTCCCGCGGCATTCTCAACAACCAGCGCATGGCCGGCTCGCTCGAGGCGGTCTCCCAGGGAGTCAAGCGCGGCGAAGGGATCGCCCAGCCCTTGCAGCGAACCGGCGCGTTTCCCCCGCTGGCCGGACATCTGTTGGCCGTGGGCGAGGAGACCGGACGCCTGGACGCCATGTTCTACCGCATGGCCGACATCTACGAAAACGAGACGCGCACCGCCATCCGGCGGTTCACTTCGCTGTTTGAGCCGCTCATCATTCTGACGATGGGCATCCTCATCGGTAGCCTGATTCTCAGCTTGCTGCTCGCTATTACGAGCATTAACGACGTAAACATATGAAACTCACACTTTGCAGAAACAAATCTGGCAGAAAAAAATCGCAACGCGGCGTCACGCTCATCGAAATGCTGGTGGTGGTCGTGATCATGGGCCTGTTTGTCGGACTCGTAGGGGTCAATCTGTTCCGCAGGGCCGACGAAGCCAAGCGCACGGCCGCGCGCGCCCAGATCGATTCTTTCATGACCGCGCTAGGAGCGTATAAGCTCGACACCGGAAGCTTCCCGACCACGGATCAAGGTCTGGCGGTGTTGCGCGTCAAGCCCGAAAACAGCGATCAATGGGCTGGACCATATCTGCCCAAGGAGATCCCCATGGACCCCTGGGGCCATCAGTATGGCTACAAGTATCCGGGAGACCATGGCGATGAACCCGATCTCATCTCGCTGGGCGCCGACGGCGCGCCGGGCGGCGAAGGGAATAATGCCGACATCCAGAGCTGGTCGAACAGCAAGTAGGCGTGGGTGGCGCAGGCCTCCGGCCTGCGCGGGACTTCGTGGCGTCACCCTGCTCGAGCTGCTCATCGTGATGGTCCTCATCGCCGTGATCGCCGCGGTCAGCTATCCCACCGCCTCCGCCGGTCTCGACTCCCTGCGCTTGCGCTCGGCCGCCGATCGCGTGATGAGTCTGCTGAACCTGGCGCTGGACCGGGCCGAGCGCGTGCAACAGGTAGTCGAAATCCGCATTTCGCCCGAGGAAAACGCGATTTCGGCGCGTTCGGTGGACCTCAGCTTGAATCGCACGCTGGAGCTCGAAATGCCCGTCCGCATCGCTTCCGTCGGCTCGTCTCTGGCAGGCCCGTTCCCGCAGGGCGACGCTGGTCCCCCCGGGCAGCAGCGCCGCTTTCTCCTCTATCCCGGGGGAACGCCGCCGCGTATCAGCATCGAGCTGGAAACCAAGGATGGGCACAAGCGCCGCGTGAGCGTCGATCCGGTTACCGGCATGCTCCGTTCGGAAGCTGAAAAACAATGAGCCGGGCCTCGATGGCAATGCGGCGTCCCGCTTCGATGGCAGCGCGGCGCTCCGCCGCGTCTCAAAAAGGATTCACGCTTCTGGAGGTCCTTGTGGCCGCTCTGATCATGGGCATCGCCGTGGCCGGCCTGCTCCAGGGTCTGTCCACCTCCACGCGCAACGCCGCGCGGCTCTCGCAATACGACCGCGCCACCCTGCTCGCGCGCGATAAAATGGACGAGTTGCTGGTGGCGTCCGAGATTCAGCTCGGCCAGCCGCTCGCAGGCGTTTTCAACCCTGCGCTCACCGGCGGCTCCCCCATTGGTTGGCGCGCCGTCATCCAGCCGTTTGAAACCGCCCCCGGAGCCGGGCCCGGCCAGTGGGTGGTCGACCGCATCCAACTCGAAATCTGGTGGATGGACGGCGAAACTCGCCACGGTTTTTCGCTCGAAGCCTTCCGCCGCGGCGTTTTGCAGCCTGGAGATCCAATCAGTGTCCCGTAGAACGAAAAACAGCGGAGCAGGTCTCCGGCCTGCCACTGCTAATTCACGCGGCTTTACCTTGGTCGAGATGATGATCGCCGTCACGCTGGTGGCCGCCATCATCACGGGCTTGCTCATGGCCATGCGCACCGGTCTCACGGCCTACGAAAAAGTGAATCGGCGCCTGGAGGACAATCGCCGCACGATGGGTCTGGACCAGGCGCTGCACCTGCAATTCGGAGGAATGATGCCGGTGAGCGGCGAATGCGGCCCGGGCGGCCTCAAGGTCTCGGCATTCAACGGCGACGCAGCGTCGGTGCGCTTCGTCAGCAGCTTTTCGCTGGCCGAGGGCGCGCGCGGCTACCCCCGGGTGGTCGAATACGTGGCCGCGCCCGATCCCAACGGCGGGCTCCGGCTGATGATGAATGAGCGCATCTACTCCGGCCCCGCCAGCGTCGCTCCTCAGTGCGTCAATGGGATCTTCCCGCCCGTGCAAGTCACCCCCCAATCCGTGCAAATGGCGGGCCATCTGGCCTATTGCCGCTTCGGCTACCGAATGCCGGTTCCCGACTCTCCCCGGGGCGCCGAGTGGATCCCGGAATGGCGGCGCCCCGATCTTCCGCGAGCCGTGCGCGTGGAGATGATGGCTCTCGACCCCAACCCTGCGCACCTTCCCATGCTCACTCTGCACGTGCCCGTGCACGTCACCCGTCTGGTGGCCGGTGTCTATGTGGACCAATAGCACACAATGGAGCGGCGGCGTGGCGCACGCACTCTTGCGTGCCGTGTCGAGACTCTTCTCGACACGCTGGTGTTCAAAGGCGTCGGGGCCGGGCGTCGCCAAGAGTGGCGACGCGGCACGCAAGAGTGCGTGCGCCACGTCGTCACCAATACGAGGTTCCGCTCTCCTCGCGGTCCTGTGGCTGGCGGCCGCTCTAGCCGCGATCGCTTTGGCCCTGTCCTCCACCGTGCGCTCGGAGACCAGCCGCGCGGGAGGCGCCGCCGACGGTTTGCGCGCCTACTATCTCGCCAGCGGCTCGGTGGAACGCGGCATCCAGTGGATGCTGTGGGGCTGGACCGGATATAACCAGACCAATCCCGACGGCACGCCGCGCTTCTGGCGAACCAATTCTCCGCGCATGATCATGCACTACCCCAGCGGGGACGCCCTGGTAGAGCTGATTCCGGAATCCGCCAAACTCAACATCAACACCGCCAGCCCGGATGAGCTGGTCCGCGTGGTCACCAGCGTCAGCGGCGATCCGGGCAGTGCCGGCGCCATCGCCCAAGCCATTGTTGACTGGCGCACCCCCGGCGCCAGTGCGCTGGATTCGTTCTATCTATCCATGGGGCCGACTTTCCGCCCGCGGCATGCGTCCTTTGAAGAGATTGAAGAATTATTGCTGGTGCGAGGCATGACTCCGGAACTGTTTTATGGCAACTTCGCGAGCGATTCCGAGGGCCGCCTGTTCGCCCGCGGCGGACTGCGCGATTGCCTCTCGGTATGGGGCTCGCACGGACCCTACGATGCCAACACCGCCAGCCCGGCGCTGATGGAGGCGATCGGCGTATCTCCGGCCGCCGCCGCGCAAATTCTCGCGCACCGCTATGTGCGCCCTTTTCGCGACCTGGGTGAAATGCAAAGCCTGGGCATCGCGGCGCAGGGGCTGACCATCGGCGGCAACCTCACCTGGACCCTCCGCGCCACCGCGCGCCTGCGCCGCCCCGACGGCTCTCCCTCCGACGTCGTCCGCACCTCCGCCGCCACCGTCAAGCTGCTCGACCGCAAGCAGTACGCCCAGATGCCTCTGCACGTTCTGCGCTACTACGACGACGCCTGGAGCGAACTAGCCGTCGCCCCTCCCGGACCCTCCGCGCCCCCCGCCGTCCCCGGAAGCCCTGTTTCTGGAGGCCCCGTTTCTGGAGGCCCCGTTTCTGGAGGCTTGGTTCAATGACGCTCTCCGGACTCAAGAAGTGGATCGCCTTCGGCAGCGGCGTGGGCATTCAGATCGCCGGACCGCGCGGCGCCGAATCCCTGCGCATTGCCGCGGCTCGCGTGCGCCCCAACGGCGCGCGCCTGGCCGGCTCCATGACCGTCGAGGATTTCCCGCACCAGCCCGCGGGCGCGTGGGGAACCGAGTACGCGGCCTTCCTGCGCAGGCTCGGGCTGCGTCACGCCGTCGCCACCGTGATGCTGCCCCGCGCCGCCGTCATTGTGCGTCCTGTGGCCATGCCCGGCATTTCGAACAAGGATCTGGACAGCGCCGTACGCTTTCAGATGGACGGTCTGCACCCGTACAACGACGACGACGTGTACTCCGCCTGGACCCGTCTTCCCGGCACATCCACCGTCCTGGTGGCGGTCGCGCGCAAGGACGCGGTCGAGCGCTACGCGGCGCCGTTTGAGGAAGCCGGCATCCGCGTCGGCGGATTCACCTGCTCGGCCGCCGCCCTATACTCCGCCCTGCGGCTCTTTGGGGCGAAACCAGCTCCGGAGCTGCTGGCAGTCGATGACTCGGCTGGAGAGCTCGAGTATTACGGCGAGAGTCCCTCGCGTCCGGTCTTCTCCGCCAGCTTCGATTCCGGGAATGAGCGCGCGGCCGCTCTGGCTGCCTCCGAACTGCGCATCCATTCCGCCGCCGAGCCGCTGCCTCTGCCTGCGCTCCTGGGAGCCGGACCGGCCCTGCCCGCGGCCGCGGCGCTGCCGTTTGCCGCGGCGCTTTCTTCGGCCTGCCCGCGCCTGTGCTTGCCCCTGAACCTTCTGCCGGCCGAGCGGCGTCAGGCCGGTTCGCGCCTGCGCTGGGTGCCCTCCATGGCCTTCGGAACCATCGTGCTGCTGCTCGCGGGTACGCTGGCTGCCTTCCCGGCCTACGAGAACCGCAAGTATCTTAAGTCCCTCGAAGCCCAGATCGCCGCCGCGGCCCCTCTGGCCGACCGCGCCGGAGCCATCGACAAACAGGTGGACGTCTTGCAACGCCGCATCCAGCTTCTGGACGATCTCCGCCGCCATCCCCGCGCCGACATGGACGTGCTGGCCGAGCTTACCCGCATCCTGCCTCCGCCCACCTGGCTCAATCTCATGCAGATTTCGCCCAAACAAGTGGTCGTCGGCGGCGAGACCCCCGAAGCCGCGCCGCTGGTGCCGCTGCTCGATGCTTCACGCTTATTCGAAGGCTCCGAATTCCAGGTGGCGCCTCAGCGTATTCCCGGCGGCGAGCATTTTTCCATCAAGACCAATCGTGAGGGAGTCAAATGACCGTCACTCCTCGCGAACGCCGCTTCCTGGCCGGGCTGGGAGTGTCCGCGGCCATTTCCGGCATCTGGTATTTCATGCAGAATAGCGGCGGAGGCGCATCCGCCGTCGTAGCTCCCACCGATTCGATCGCGCTGGCCGAAAAGCGTCTGGCCCGGCTGCGCGACACCGCCGCCACGGTTCCGCAGAAGGAAGAAATCCTCAAGTCCGTCGCCGCCGATCTGGCCAGGCGCGAGGCCGGATTGATCCCCGGCGACACCGCCGCGCAGGCTCAAGCCCAGTTGCAGACCATTCTGCGCAGGCTCTGCGCCTCGCAACAGATCGAGATCACGTCCACCAATCTCCCCGGCATCGTCCCGTTCGGCGACGCCTACGGCGAGGCCAGCGTCGCGGTGCAGATCGAGTGCCGCATGGAACAGTTGATTAACCTGCTTGCCGACCTGTCCACGCAGCCTCAGCTCCTCACCACCAGGGAGCTTCAGGTCACCGCCGCCAACCCCAGGGAAAAAACCGTGACAGTCCAGCTCACTGTGTCCGGCCTTACCGCGCGCAAGCTGGTTCCCGACAAGCTGATATCGCAAAGAAAAGGAGCGGGCCTGTGACCTGTGGCGCAGGTCTTCGACCTGCGAGGGAATTGGCAGGTCACAGACCTGCCCCACAATCGGCGAAAGGAGCGCGCCTGTGAATAGAAAAGTTCTCTTACTGAATCTGGCTCTGCTGGCGCTGATCGGATTGCTGGTCTGGCAGTTGCGCTTGCGACGGCAGGCAGCTCACGCGCATGAGCGCGCGGTGCTCCTCAAGGACGCACAGAGCCGCGTCCTGCTGGCCCCGCCCACGCCCGCCCCCGTGCCTGGCGTGGCTCCCGCCGAATACATCGACTCGGTGCAGAAGATGCTGTTCTCCAAGGACCGCAACCCCAACGTCATCGTCGATCCGCCGCCCCCTCCCAAGCCCGCGCCTGCTCCCCCTCCCATGCCCCCTCTGCCGCGCTACTACGGCCAGATCCATTTCGGCGGCGATCCGGTGGTCATCCTCAGCTCCCCCACTGCCAACGATCAGAAGAGCTATGCGGTAGGTGAAAAAATCGGCGAGTTCAAAGTGGTCGCCTTCGACCAGGACACCATCACCTTCGACTGGGACGGTAAGCCGGTCGTGAAGCAGTTGACCGACCTGAAACCGAAGGACACTCCGCAGCCGGGGCAACCGGCTGCCGCGGCGCCGCCCCAGCCTGCGCAGGCCAACCCGTTCTCAGCCGTCGTCTCCGTCGGCTCGACATCCTCCTCCGCCAACGCCCCTCCCTCAGTCGTCGGAAACGACATGGGGGGAGGCTACTACAACTGCAAAGGGGACGATGCTTCTCCCTCCGGAACCATCGTCGGCGGCTATAAGAAGACCTCCGCTCAGGGACTCATGGGCTTTACTTGCCGTTGGGAGAAAGTTCAATAAATGATGAAAATCCGAATCGTATCGCTGATGCTGCTTTGTGTCCTTCCTGCTTTGACGCAAGCTCCCGCTCCTCCGCCGGCGCCTCCGCAGCAGCCCGCGGCTCCGCCTGCCCCAGCTCCGCAGCAACCCGGAGCTCCACCAACCCAGCCCGCGCCGCCAGCTCCGCAGCAACCAGCCGCCCAACAACCGCCAGCGGCGCCTCCGCAGCAGCCCGCGGCTCCGCCCGCCCAGCCCGCGCCTGCGCCCCCGCCCGGTCCGCAGGTTTCCGCAGCCGACCTTTCCCTACAAAATGCCGCATTGGGCGAGGTCGTCGATCGCCTGGCGCGCCAACTGCATATGGTCCTGGTGCTCCCGCCCGGGGGCTTGATCGGCACCGTCTCGATCAACTCCTACGGGGAGACCAGGAGCCTGGACGCGCGCAATCTGCTGGAGATGATCCTGCGTATCAACAGCTATGCCCTGGTGCAGGAAGGCGACGTCTATCGAGTGGTCAAGATGGTGGACGCGATGCACCAGCCCATTCCCATCCAGATCGCCACTCGCGACATTCCCGAAGACGATCAGATCATGCTGGACCTGGTCTTCCTCAAATACATCACGGTGGACGAGCTGAGCAAGATTCTCACCGAGTTCATGGGAGAATACGCCAAAGTCATCACTTACCCTCCCGCCAATCTCCTGTTCATTCTGGACAACCGCCGCAACATTCACCGCATCGAGGACCTGATCCGGCAATTCGACAGCGACATGTTCACCAATCAGCGCGTGCGTTTGTTCCAGCTCGAGAACGCCAAGCCTTCCGATGTGCAAAAGGATCTGGACAACGTTCTCAAAGCCATTTCGCTGGATAACAAGACCAGTACCGTGCATTTCCTCGCGGTGGATCGCATCAACCTGCTGATCGCCGTGGCGCCCAACCCGGGCGTGTTTGAAACCATCGAGAATTGGATCGTGAAATTCGACATTCCCCCCGTCGTGGCCTCCGGCGGGGTCGACACCTACGTCTACTCCGTCCGCTATGGGCGCAACGATTGCCTGGCGCAGGCGCTGAATCAGTTGTTTAATCCGGGCGTGGGCATGGGTCTGGGCGGATACGGGGCCGCGGCAGTGCCCGGAGTCGGATCCCCTATCGGCGCCTACAACTACGGCTACGGAGCGGGAGGATCGGGCGCGTACGCAGGAACTTACGGCGGCGGCGCAGGCTACGGTACCGGCGGAATGGGTGGCATGGGCGGAATGGGCGCCTACGGCGGTGGGGGAAGCACGTATGGGGCCGCCAATAGTTTTACCCCCGGATTCGGCGGCAGCGGCGGATGCGGCGGCGCCGGCGCTATGGGCGGCGGCAACCCTTACGGGGCCTACGGCCAACCGGGTTTCGGCGGATACTCGGCGCAAGCTCCTCTGACCGCGGGACAGACCGCTGCCGGTGGCGCGGGGGCCGGGACCATTTCCGGCGCCGCGGGAGCCCCCCCCCCGCCGCCGCCTCCCCGCATCGTGGCCTTATCGTTTGACAACAAACTCATGATCCAGGCCGATCCGCAGCGCTATCAGAGCATTCTCAAAATGCTCGAACAACTGGATAAGCCGCCCCGCCAGATTCTGCTCGACGCCAAGATCTATTCCATCGATCTCACCGACCAGTTTGCCAGCGGCGTGTCGGCCTATTTTCAGAACACCAGCGTGGGGGCCGCGTCGGGCCTGGGCCTGGCTCCCTTTATTTCCCTTGCGGGCGGCACCGCGACCCTCACTGCCGGGATGCTCGTGGGCAAAACCCGCGAATTGCTGGGCGCCCTGAGCCTGAATGAAAATATCGGCCATGTTCACATCCTTTCCGAGCCCAGTCTCATCGCCACCGATAGCATTCCTGCCACCATCAACGTCGGTACACAGGTCCCCGTGCTGACCTCCCAGGTCGGCACTCCGCTGCAACAGGCGGGTTCCAACGCTTTCGTCCAGAACATCTCGGGCGTCAGCACCGGCATCACCTTGAACGTGAACGCGCGAGTGAATCCCAGTGGCGTGGTGACGTTGATCATCGATCAGGAGAACAGTTCTCCGTCTGGCGGGAGCGGCAGCGGGAGCGGAAGCAGTAGCGGCAGCACCGCCCAGAACCTTACTCCTTCCTTCTCGCAACAAGTTGTGCAGACGCAGATTACCATGCAGGATGGAGACACCGTCGCCGTCGGCGGCCTGATCGGTGAGACCACAACCAGTTCCGTCAATGGCATTCCTTTGTTGAGCAGGCTTCCTTACATTGGGGCCCTGTTTGGCTCCAAAACCTACAGTCATGAGCGCACCGAGCTGATCCTCTTCGTGACTCCCCACGTCATCTACGACACCACCGATCTGCTGGAAGCCAGCGATGAGCTCATCGACAAGGTCAAAAAACTCCAGAAGTATATCAAAGGCCGGTATTAAGGAAGCTACACTCTTTTCTGGCCGGTAGAGTTTTCCACAGGCACGGCTCCATTCGATCCACATTCTTGCCGCTGAATGGGCGGATGCCTCCATTCCCTGTTTTCCCTTGACGTTGACGGCTGTGGGATGGTCGAATAGACCAAGCGCAGCCACAGGAAACGGGATGCTCCCCGGAGCGCAACCCTAATTTTTAGCTTGACTTGAGTCCGTGGAGAGTGGTATCTATAATCTGACTGCGTCCAGGGTGTAACAGAAGCAGTTTGTTGGGCGGCATTCATTGACCGTGAATCCCGCGAGCACATAAGAGCACAAGAGAAGTCGAAGGCAACAATGAGCTATCGAGCAGAGAGACCGGGAAAACAATCGGCGGCGAAGTTTGCCAGCGGGTGGACCTGGGTCCTGAGTTTCGGATTTGAGAGGATTCAAGCTTGAGGAAAAATCGTTTGAGGCTCAGGTTGACAAGAAGAACTTCCATCAATTCAATTTCAGAAATTCACAAGGAGAAGGAAATGGCAGATTTTCGCAGATTGATTTACGCGTTTGCCCTAGTGGCCCTGCTCGCTGGGTTCACGGTTCCGGCTAGCGCTCAAGCTCCTCCGTTCCAATGCCAAACCACCACCGGCGTCCCCCCGACGATCCGAGCGGAAGGCTGGACGGAACTGGTGGGTGACTTGATCATGAACTGCACCGGCGGCGTACCCACGCCGGCGGGTCAGGTTGTTCAACCGGTAAACATAACCGTCAGCATCAGCACGAACCTTACCAGCCGCCTGCTGTCCGGCGGACTTTGGAGCGAGGCTCTGTTGATCATGGACGAACCCCATTCGGCCACCAACCCGGCTCGTCCGATTCTGAACTGCGGCAACGCAGGCGCGCCGGATTCCGGTCCATCGGGACCGAATGTGTGCGCCATCGTGGCCACCCCAAATCCGGCGAACACGTACGATGGTACTCCGAACGGCTACAATGCGGGGACGTGTACCGGCACCACCACATCGTCCATTCCCCCGGCCTCCGGCGACTATAGTTGCGGCCGGCCGAACGTGTTCCAGGGCCGCCTGGGCACTCCGCAGGATCCCAACCAGTACAATTCCATGAGCTGGCTCGGCATTCCGCTGGACCCCCCCGGCACCACCACCAGCCGCACTATTCGCATCACTAACATCCGGGCGGATGCGCATACGCTGGGCATCTCGGCTCCGGGCAACTTCTTCCTGAACAGCGTTCAGATGCAGATTTCATTCAACGGCAACACTTCGCTGTCGATCAGCGGCACCGCGCAGCAGACCGTCGCGTATGTGGCCATCGGCCTCATCACCAACATCAAGACCACCAACTTCAGCTTCCTCCAGTGCGTGGGTGAGAACAACCTCCTTGTACCGCCCTTCGGTACTCTGTCCGGAACATTCGGGGTGAATGGCCTGCAAACCACTGGCAAGAGTCCGCAGTTCCAATTTTCCGAGGGATTTGGCAGTTCGTGGAAGGCCAAGAATATCGCAATGGTCCTGAGCTCGACAGCCGCCACAAACCCCGGCAATGGCAGCGTGCTCACCGCGGCCAGCTACTGGAGTTACGATCAGACCACGGTCAACTACCCGAAGGACCTCAACCAGAACGTGCCTGGCGCCATCTACAACACGGAAAGCGGGTTCATGTATCCGGGTAGCAGCGCCACGCTGGATTCCGGCGCAACGGATCCTACTCCCAACCCCCCGTTCGGGCTCGGCACAGTCGCGGTGACGGCCGTGACGGCGGCTCTTCACAACGGCACTCTGATCGACAACGCAGGTATTGCCGACCAGGGGACTCGTTTGCAGATTCAGATCTCGAACATCCCAGCCGGGGCATTTGTGCTGGTTCCGGACGCGATCTGGCTAACCAACGGCTCGACGCCGATTCCGCCTGCTACGACGAGCTTCAGCGGCATTGCGGTGCTGACGAACACCGACGCTGCCGGCGCGGGCACCTACTCGCCGGTGTATACGGGGGCCTCCGCGGCAACCGCGGTGGGGACGTTCAGCCAGCTTGCCTCCAGCGGCATGGCCGTGTACGAAGTGATCGATGCCGATCCGTTCAGCATCGAGAGTGCGACGGTTACCGCCATCGTGGCGTACAGCCAGAACCTGAACCTGAACCAGCCGGATCCGACCAAGGTCTCGCAGGTCTTCGGCGGCTTCGCTCCGTTCTATAGCTCGTCTGCGGCGCACCAACCGCAGCCGCTGCCGCCCCCGAATGGCGTCGTCCTGCCGGTGCCGCGCTTCTCGCCCGGTCAGGTTCCCGCCAACCCGAACTTCTTCAGCGTGAACAAGTGCTCTTGCAACCTGTTGTTCCCGTTCGTCTCCGCTCAAGCGGGGTACGATACGGGCATCGCACTTGCCAACACGTCGCAGGACAATTTGGGTTTCGGCGGCAACTCCTCGGCGACACAACAGTTCGGTGGCGTCCAATTCTGGTTCTACGGCACGGGCAACAATGGTGGATCTGCTCCTCCGACGCAGTGCACCAACGTAGCCAGTCCGGGTACTTGCCCGACACCTTCTCCGGCCAGTGCTTCAACTCTGGTTGGGCAGGTTCCGGCCGGTCAGATCCTGACGTATGTGCTCAGCAGCGGCGCTGGCTCGATTGGGAACGGTCCCAACGGCCTGACGAACGAAGCTAATGGGTTCGCAGGTTACGTCATTGCCCAAGCGCAGTTCCAATACTGCCACGCATACGCGTTCATCACCGCTGTCGGCGCGGGCCCGCTGTCGCAGGCCGTTTCCGAGGGTTACCTCGGATTGGTCCTCGATAACGAGGCCTGGAATTGCCCCGGCGCGTCCGGTACCGTTGCCGGCGCTTGCCGTACCGGCCTGCACGGAGAAAACCTGGTCCACTAAACCAGACGCAGTTGTTAACGCGAAAAAGGGGAGGAGCTTCGGCTCCTCCCCTTTCGTGTTTTTACGAGCCTCATCGTACCCCCGGTTCGGAGCCAAGCCGACCATCGAACATTCGTTGTGGGATTTGTTTTCACTGGCGTAGCGCAGGACCCTGTGGTACACTAATCCTTGTCCGCCCGCGTCCATCTTTGTAATCCAAGAGGTACTTCCATGCTGAATCGAAACGTCTCGCTCGCGTTGTGCCTGAGCGTCATTGCGGGCGCGGCCTTCGCGCAAAGCAACCAGGGGACCGGCTATATTTTCGAATTTGCCAACGCCACGGGGGCTTCGGGACAATTCCAGGCATTCATCTATAACACTTCGTCTCTAGGCACCCCGGCCTTCAGCGCCACCGGACCCATCGGCTCCAATCAGGTCGTCGCCAAGTCGGATGGCAGCAAATTCTACGTAGTCGGAAGCGGCGGGGTCGACGATTTTAATCCTGCCTTCACAACTCCGTTGAGCCTCAACGGCATCTCAGGCAGCATCGGCCAGGCGATCATCAGTCCTGACGGCCGATTCCTGCTGGTCGCGAGCACTCTGGGCAGCGGCACCAGCGCCGTTTACATCCTGAACACCACCACGGACACCATCGTGATGAACCAAGCCATCAGCGGTTCCGTGTATGGAATGGTCGTCAGCCACGACTCCAAGACGGCTTGGATTCTTGGGGAGTCGTCCCAGACCTTCATTGTTACGATCAACCTGACCACCCAACAACAGATCGGTTCACCCGTGGTTTTGAGAGATCCCGTAACCGGGGATAGCCTCGGAGGCAACGCGCAGGCGCTGACGCTTTCGCCCTTTGGTCTGCTGTATGTGAGCGCGGGAAACCAGATCCTTGAAATGGATCCAGCCACGCTCCAGACCGCAACTCCAAACTACGTCGAAATCTCGGTGAGCGCCACCGCCGGGCCCTTGCAATTTTCCACGGATGGCTCCACGGCGTACTTCGTCAATAACGCGCCGCAGTTCGGCGGACACTCGCTTTTGCGCATGGTGCTTCCAACCCCGGCCACCCCCAGTGCGTCCGGGCATACCGTGATCTCCTGGCCGCCCTTTGTCGCGGGCCAGCAGCCGGAGTTGTTCGATAGCATCGTGATTGCCGGCGGCTCGAGCACCGGCGCCCCTCAGCGCCTGTTCGCGCATTCACCCAACGACTCGACCCTCTGGGATGTGGCTCCGGATTTTAGTACCGTCGGAGTGAGCGCTCTCAACAGCATCCTGCCGGCCACCAGCGTTGTCTCCATCGCCTTGTCCAACGAGATTCCCTCGGCGCGATATCTTTACGCCTTGGTCGGCAGCGGAACGCAAGCCAGCATTTACCGGGTGGACCTCACAACCAACGCCGTCACCAGCCAAGCCAGCGCGGCGCTCGGCACGGGGATTTTGCAGTTCTCGATCGTTCCTCCTGAAACCAATCCGACGAATTTAATCACGTACGATGCCTTGCAAACCAATCTTGCGGCCGGAGCGAAGGCCCTTCCGCTGATCGCTCGGGTGCTCGATCCCGTGGGCCGGCCCATGTTTGCGGTGCCCGTGACCTTCACCGGCGACCCTTCGCTCATCTGGAGCGGCGGAACTGCGATCGCCGGCGGCGTCAGTTTAACCAGCAATGAGGACGGTTACGTCCAAACCACCGTTACCCTGGGCACAGCGGCGGAGGCTCCCGGATCATATCCCGTCACGCTGACCGCCGGCAGCGGCAGCAACGTCGCAACAGCCACCTTTTCGCTGACCATTCCCGGGGGCGTGACCGTCACCACCGGTCCCAATCAGATGACGATCATCAACGGAAACGGGCAATTGTTTCGGGCGCAGAATCCGAATTTCGGTACGACCTCCGCTCTGACCATACAACTGCTGGACACGAATGGAAATCCGCTGGTGAACCAAAACGTAGCCTTTACGCTGGTTGGGCCGACCGCGGGAATCGCGGTTCTGGACAATCCCAACGCCACCACCGACCAAAATGGACTGGCGAGCACGGATTTCTTCCCGCAAGGGATTGCGCAGAACGTCGGATTCCAAGGGGTCAGCGTCACCGCCGTCGCCGCGCAGGGAGCGGTAACCTTCAACGAGACGGTCTGGCAACCGGATTCGAACAACGAGCCGGTGAGCGCGACGGTGCTTGTACCCACAGGATCGCAAACCATCGTCGCAGGCGAAGGAGACGTCGTGCCGGGCGCGATCGTCGGCGCGGTTTCGCTCTACGCCTTCGGGACCTCCGCCCAGATCCCGAATGTCGCCGTCAACATCACGGACGGAGCGGGAAACCCAGGCCCCGGAACCTGTCAAGGGAACCCCCTGACCGATGCGACGGGAACAGTGACCTGCAACTTCGTCGCTGTCTGTAGCACCGCGATCAACCCCGACACGATGGCTCCCTGGGGCTTAGGCCTTCATGGCTTTACCATCGACTTCGGAGGGTCCATCGACAAACCGGGTTTTTCCGTGAACATCCTGCCGGGCTCTACCCGAGCCCTGACCATTCCAACCAACGGTTCCGGCAACAATCAAACGGGGCGCCCCGGTGCGTCGCTGCCCCTTTCTCTAACGGCGGTGGTCTCCGACCAATGCGGCACCGCCTCCCAGGGAGTGCCCGTGACCTGGAAAGTTACGCAAGGCTCGGCCACGCTTTCCACTACCACCACGGTCTCCAATCAGGGAGGAACCGTCCAGACCCGCGTGACCCTCGGCCAAACCCCCGGGACGGTAACAATCGTGGCCAGCATTAACGCCACGACCCTTGTCACCTTCACGGAGACGATCCAGACGGTTGTAGGAGGTCTCACGGCGATCTCGGGCGGCGGGCAAAGCGCGCTTGTGAACAAGGCCTTTACGGCGCCTCTCGTGTTCCAACTTTTGGACACGAACAGTAACCCTGTCCCCAGTGCGGTCGTTAATTTTGCGCTCGCGAGCGGATCCGCAACGCTCAGCGTCCCCTCGGCCACCACCAACGCGCAAGGTCAGGTGTCCGTCAGCGTAACCGCCGGCAACGTCGCCGGCACTGTCACCGTCACGGCAACCTACTCGACATTTACCGCCTCGGCCACCCTTACGGTAACCGCGCAAGGGCTACCGCTCACCGTATCCAGCTTTGTCAACGCTGCCAGCGGCCAAGCCGGACTTACGCCCTGCGGCCTAGCCCTGGTAACCGGGGCGGGTCTGGCGCCCGAAATCAACGGAGTGGTTATCGGGGGAAATACCCTGGGGATCGGGCCATTGCCGTACACTCTCGCTGGCGTATCGATCACGATCAACGGAACCCCCGTTCCGCTGCAAGCCATATCGAATCAAAACGGCATCCAACAGGTCAACTTCCAGACGCCGTGCGAGATCGTCACCGGCTCGCCGGCCACGGTGGTCGTCACGGTCGGCGCCACTGCAACGACGGTACCCAACGTTATTGTGTTTCCCGCGCAGCCCGGTATATTCACCTATGCCGGTCCATCCGGGATCAACTACGGATATGTGATCGACAGCAACGGAAACACCATTACGCCGAGCAATCTGGCAAGCGCAGGGCAAACCTACTACCTGATTGCGACCGGACTGGGGCAGACGACTCCGCCGGCGTTGACCAACGCGGTTGGAACCGGCGGAGAAAGCATTCCCGTAGGGAATGTCATTTTGGCGATCAACAACGTCGGCGTCCCGGTAACCTCCGTTCAATACCAGCAGGGCGCCCGGGGACTGTATGTGATCGCGTTCCAGATTCCGGTGCCGTTCGCCACGGGCGCCAATGAGGCGATCTCGCTGGGCGTGACGGTCAACGGGCAGACGTTCTACGACAGCGCCCAGGTCGCATTGCCCGGCATTCACTAATCGCAACGGATGGGCAGGGAGCCAACGCCTCCCTGCCCAAAGTCCCGGACGCAGACTCCCAGCTCACGGCTGCTGCGGAGATTCGGACCATTTGAATTCCGCCAATCCGCCGCCGGCGTCGAAATACACCAGATTCTCGCCGCCCAATCCGCCATAAGCCCCATTGGTATCCAACTCGCCGGGAGTTCCTCCGAAGCCTTGATCGACGGGACCGCGGTCCCATACGTCGCCGGCGTAGTCATCCATAACCAAGTTGCTATTGTGCCCCGGAACAAACCCCTTGATCAGCCAGACCGCGATGCCCTGGGGATTCGGGCTCGGCAGCATAAAGAAGATGGCCTCGCCATCGAGCGATCCATCCACCAGTTGTACACTGGCGCTGGGGAAATTCCTTTGGACCAAGGCAAAGACCTTTTGGGCTTGCGCCTGGGTGGAAAACATATACCAGTCGGCGGGTGGAACAGGGAAAGCGGAAGTCCCGAATATCATCGTGACTCCGCTCGGTTGTGTAAGCATGTGATTGCGTTTACTCCTTCGCAATCCCATCTGCTCACACCCAGGGCCGGATACGGGTCCAGGAAAACCGCTATCTTATTGATTTCGCTGCAATAATTATTTTATTAATGCGGGTCGCCGCGAAAAGCGGAACACTCCCACTACTGCTTGGCCGGCGTCCCAAAATCGATTTGCACGTAATACGGCCGGCCAAACGGCTCCACGTCGACGGCGATCGCGAAGGAAGCCGGCGCGCTCTGTCGATCGGCGGCGGGAGCGTAGCCGATTTCCAGAATCGCATCCTGCCCTGAATTCACAACCTGCTTATCGAGCTTGGCGCTGAACCCGGGAAGATTGTTCGGTAATCCCACCACGCTGATGTTTACAGAGCCTGGCGTTCCGTTGTGGAAGACTACCTTCGCGGAGGAGGCCTTGTCGGAGGAGAGAGTGACTTGGTCCTTGTCGACGCTGGTTTGGTTTTGAGTCAGAAGGCGCTCCGCTTCCGATCTAACCGTGGCGTCGTCCAATTTCTGAGGAATGGCAGCGGTTCCGTCGGGTTTGCGGAAGCCCGCCGAGGGGCCCATGGGCGTGACCCAGCCATTGGGGTCGATATGATGATAAAAGACCCACTTCCCGTTCTCGATTTTCCAAGTAGTGGACATGGGCGCGTCCACGACCTGGTCCTGCATAAAGCCCTCGGCCTTCAACTTCCAGACCTGTTTGACTGTCAGATGGACATTCGCGTCGGTGAAATCCTTCGAAAAATCGACTCCATCGATTTTGAAAGTCTTGATTTCCGCCTTCGGGGACGAAAAATATTCGTCCTGCGTGTCTTCCGCAACCAGGTTGATGGCCAGCCGGAATTTGCCATCCACAAAATCCTGAAAGAATTCCGTAACGCGGGCGCGCAAGGCTTGATCCACCTCGGGCGGCGCGGCCGGGGCCTGCGCAAGCAGCGCGGCGGGAACCAGCAACAGCGCGGCGGGAACCAGGATGAGCGCGGTACGAACAACCATGGGCACTCCTTGGGAAGATACGTTTATTATAACAGTCTCCGGTCTCTACTTGACCCAATAGACGTACGAAAGAGGAGGAGGTTAGTGCGGCTTCCCTTGCGCGGTTTGATGACTCAACTCGAAGTCGATGACCTGCTTAAGAGACGACCACTCCACGCCGCCGACCTTGCGGCCGTTGACGAAGAGAGTGGGAGTGCCTTTGAGATTGAGAGCATGAGCCTCGGCAAGATTACGGGCTACTTCGGAATCGGCAGCCTTGGTGTCGATGCAGCGGCCGAGCTGCACGGCATCGATGCCGTTCTTGCCGGCCCAGTCCAGAACCTTGGAAGTGAGGGTCTCCGGCGCGATCTGATCCTGCGTGTCGTAGAACCAATCGTAGACTTTCCAGAAAGCCTGCGGGTTCTGGCGAAAAACGCAGCGGGCTGCATCCGAGGCCGCGCGAGCCCAGGGGTGGATCGATTCCAGCGGAAAATCCTTGAACACGACGCGAACCTTGTCGGGGTAGAAGGTGGGCAGCATGCCGCGGAGGATGGGAGCTTCGGCTCTACAGGAGGGGCACTCGAGGTCGCCGAACTCGACGATGGTCACAGGAGCGTTGGAGGGGCCGAAGCTGGGCTGGTTGTCCAGAACCAGCCGGTCCAGATTGAATTGGAAAGGATTGCGGCCGATGTTGAAAGCGGGCACAGACCCGGCCTCCGCGGGAATTACCGTTTGTCCGTCCGGCGAAAGGAAGTAAAGCTCATCCTTGGACTCGCTCCCGAAGGCAAGATGCACGCCGACTTCGGAGAATCCAGGAAGAGATCGAGACGGCTTGGGATCGTCGATTTTCACGGCGACCCCGGTGACGACGAATTCGTAATAGCGAATGGCCGCCTCAAAAGCAGCTTTATCGAAAGACGGCTTCGAACCTGGGACGGAAGCGGGCGTCTGCGCCCAAGCGGATACAGCGAGCAGAAGAACAGCAAGGAGCCTCATGGCGTGATTGTCGCATAGGATCGGCCGCCTTAGAGCAACCGCCGCACGCCACGTGCTGGGGCGGCGTCCAACTAAGCAAGCAGGTTTCGTAGCAAGATGCGCGCTAGGGATTTTCTGCATTCATGGGGCAGCCTCTCGATCGATTCCTCGCCGCGTTCGCGTCCATTGCAGTCGGAGGGGCAGTGGGAGCGGGGGTAAGCCGGTTCAACGCCGGCGATACCAGGCCCGCGAGGTGGATTCACACGGCCAATCCCGAGCTGGTGCAGATCAAGCCACCCGGACTCTGAAGCGGAGTTTAGCACTATGCCGATGGGCAGTCCCGCTTCGGGCTCACAATCCTAGTGTAATAAAGGCACACTTAAGGCATAATACAAAAATAGTGGAAATCTCCGGCGGCATTCAAACGTCATATATCTCGCCTACCGGAAGGGTCTTTTGCCCAGCGATTCCCCGCACATGAGCGTCCTGGAGATTACCCGTGTCGAGATATTACCGCTCGATCGCGACAGGTTATTAGGATTTTCCATCGATTCGCCGGTCTCCACTTTTAAACGCGACGCCTACGAATTTGTATGCGCGGGTTGGGTGCTCGGGAAAACGGCGCCGGCGCAGGGCGTGGAACTGGCCGGAGACGATGGAGCCATCCGTCGCATTCCCACCGGCTATCCGAGGCCCGACGTGCTGCGTTGTTACCCGGGGGCGCCGCACGCAGCCGTCGCGGGCTGGAGCGCACCCGTCAGCGTTGTCGGAATGAATGCTGAATTCGAGCTGTGCCTACAAGCGGTCCTAAAGAACGACCACAGGCCCGTGCCCCTGGCGCGAATTCAGGGCCGGCGCCGCCTTGTGCCGCAGTCCTTCGAACCCAGGATTCAACCCCTGATGGTGACCAGCTTGGCACGCACCGGAACCACATGGCTAATGCGGCTGCTGGCGGAGCACCCCGGAATCGTGGCCCACCGTTCCTACCCCTACGAGTTGTCGCCAGTGCGGTACTGGATGAAGTTTCTGGGGGCGCTTACCGAGCCCGCCCCGGATACGCAGTCTTCCAACGGTGGTGAACATCCGGACGCGCAATGGCGGGTTGCCCAGCCCTTTTCAAATGCCCCTCTGCTGCTTGCTCCGGCGATGCATGGGTTGTTCGGACGGAGGTTTGTCGAACAGGCGGCGGACTTTTTCCGCCGCTGCGGTGAAGACTGCTATCGGGAAATAGCAACCCTTCAGCGCCGATCCGCCCCTGCCTTTTTTGCTGAAAAGTACCTTCCGTACGACGTTCCCGGTATCGTTTGGGAACTATACCCCAAGGCTCGGGAAATTTTCCTGGTCCGCGATTTTCGCGACATGCTGTGCTCGATCGCGGCGTTTAATCGAAAGCGCGGAAGCGCGGACTTCGCCCGGAATTTAGCCGCAAGCGAGGAGCAGTACATCCTCAAGGTAGGCGAGAAGGCGATGCGGCTGCGGAAGGCCTGGAACAACCGCAGGGACCACGCATGCCTGGTGCGCTATGAAGACTTGGTATCGCAAACGGCGGAAACGCTCGCAACCATTCTGAAGTATCTTGGATTGCCGGCGGACGCCGCGCAGATCGATGAGATGATCGCCCGCGCGGCCGTGGATACGCCGGAATTACGGCAGCATCGCACAACGCCGAGCCTGATGGATTCCGTCGGACGCTGGCGGCGGGACCTAAGTCCGGAACTGCATGCCGTCTGCCGGGAGGCATTCGGGGAAGCCCTTGCCGATTTTGGCTATGGCTGGTGAAACCTCAATAGAACAGGTATTTGCGCCATTGATCGTCGCTCTTGCCGAGCAGGCGCATCAGGTGGCGGTTGGTATGCAGACTGAACGGGCGGGGCGCCCGCGCCAGCCGCATCCCGGCTTCCTCCGGCGTGCGGCTGCCCTTGCGGTTGTTGCAGGGATGGCAGCAGGCCACCAGATTTTCCCAGGTGGTTTCGCCGGAGCGGGAGCGGGGAATCACGTGATCGAGGGTCAGCTCGGCTGAGTTAAAGGTGCGCAGGCAGTATTGGCACGTGTAGCGGTCTCGCATCAAAATATTCTTGCGGGACAGCGAGCGAGTCTGGTGCGGAATGCGCCGGTATTCGAGCAGGCGGATGACGCTGGGGACGCGCAAGGCATGGCGCGCGGAATGGACCTGGCCGGAGCCGTGCTCCTCGGCCGCGGCGACGCCCTTGAGCACCAGCACCAGAGCGCGGCGGGCGGCGCACACGTTAATCGGCTCGAAGCTGGAGTTCAGCACCAGCACCGGTCTGTGCAAACGTTCCTGAGCGGTCCCAATCATGGCGAATCAACTCCCCGAGCCGGCGCCTGCCGCGCCGGCGGTGTCGTTTGAAGTCTCGAAGGCGGCGCGGCGGTCGCGCCGCGCCAAAGCGAGAAAGGTTACCTGAGCCGCGCCGGCGCGCTTCAGCGTGCGCGCACACGCGCTGGCGGTGGCGCCGGTGGTGAGCACGTCGTCGATCAGCAGCAGGCGCATCCCCTTCAGAGGCGTTCGCTTCCCCACCTGGAACGCTCCTTCCACGTTCTTGCGGCGCTGTGCGCCGGTGAGCCCCGCCTGCGGCGCGGTGGCGCGTCCGCGCCGAACTACGCGGCGCACGGGAACGCTCCACTTGCGGGAGATTTCGCGCGCAAGCAATTCGGACTGATTGAATCCGCGCTGCCAGCGCCTGAGCCAGTGCAGAGGCATGGGCACGATGGCGTCGAAGCTGGATTCGCGCGGCAGGGCTTGCGCCAGCAGCGCGCCCAAGGGCCGTTGCAACGTGCGGACGCCTTCGAACTTGAAGATGTGGATCAGCTTGCGCAGGACGCCTTCATAGGCGCCGAAGGAATACACCTGGTCGAAGCCATTGAGGTCCAGCCGACACAGCCCGCAGAGGCCCTCCTCATCCAGCGGCGCTCGATTCAAAAACGGCGTGCGGCAGCGGGCGCAAAAGAATTCGGCGCGGAACAACTCGGGTTTGAGGAGGCAGCGGGAGCAAACCGGGATGCGGGAAACTTCGTGAAGGCGCTCGCCGCAGACGCGGCAATCGTCGGGAAAGAGGAGATCGAGCAGGCCGCACACCACCTCGCGCGCCGCGCTTCGGGCGCCGCCGGTCGTCGCTACAAAGCGAGTGGCACTGGATAGCAGGCTACTCGAGAAGACCCACCTCCGTTAACACTCCCAGTTTACACCAGGAGGCGTTTCGGTCGGGGGGGGCCGTTTGAAATTTCGTCCCTCTTGACGTGGCAGCGCGCTTGCCCGGACGCCGTTGACGGCGCATTTGGCAGCGCCATCGACTTACGCCATGCTTGTGAAGGTATACGGAGAGTCCAGCGAACCAGAGAAGCGCTACCCCGCCGATTGCATCGGGTGCCAAAGAAAGGTCGTTCGGTCCGGCACTCGGGCAGTAAGATCAACTCTCGTACGTATTTTGCGGATTGTACCCGTCCACCATCAATTGAATCTCGTCGCGAAAATCCGGCGCCAACTTCGCCGCCCACTGTGGTTCGCTACGCTGAACGATAGGCAAGCGTTCACGAACAAGATCGTCGAGTTGATGCACGAAGCCCAATCGTATGCCTCCGTACTCGTCATGCTCGCGAAATAGCTCGTAGACCGCGCGGATTGCCTCTGAAAGGAAAAGTGGCGCACTCTGGCCGGTCTCGGCGGCGCGTCGTTCCAGATAATCCGCAAGTACGGCCGGTTGGGCATCTACCAATTCTTCAAAGCCACCATGAACGAACCGACGAAGCAGTTCTGCGGCTTTTCATCCATCTAAGGCGGCCAGCAACCAGGTTACGTGCGCGTTCCTATGGGCTCAGCAATGGTACCGGCCAGCTCGCTCTGCCGAGCAAGGAGTTCGGAGAGTGTGAAAATACTTTCAAGACGACATTGATATTTGCTTGCTAGGAGTTCGATGGCGCCTTCCCGCCGATCCACTAGGCAGATTGCGCCAAGGACATCCATACCGGCAGCGCGCGCCTTTTCGATAGCCTCTCCGGTAGACTTTCCTTGTGTGCACACGTCATCAATGATGACCACCGGAAGGCCATTGGTGTCTTCCAGCCCTTCGATAAATCGCTCCATCCCGTGTTTCTTCGGCTCCTTCCGGACGATGAAAGCGTTGATCGGCTGTCCAAAACCGGCAAAGCTCTCCCTTGCTATAGAAAAAGCAATCGGGTCGGCTCCAACCGTCAATCCACCTACGGCCTTCGGAGTTCATCCACATTCCTTAATCTTGCGGATGAATGCCTGGCCGACAAGTGGCATTGCTTCCGGGGAGCAGGTTGTCAGCTTGCCGTCCACGTACTTATCGCTTACAGCACCAGAGGAGAGCTTGAATGGCCGACCTGTCTGCACGGACTTCCGCGCAAGAATATCTTTAAGCTGGGATCGCTCTTGGTATGGATTCAGTTGCATTCGAGAGGACTCCATTCTAGGCAAAGCCTACAGTCAAATGCAACCAGACAGAGCGAAAATTAACGGCGGCTGGGGAGACAACCGCACCACTACATGTAGGGCCACAGTAGAATCGAGCCCTATGCACTGGGTTTAACATACCACAAAACAGATTCCAGTTCAAATGTTTTAAACCTCGGGGGGGGATCGCGTGTGATCACCGTGGAAGTTGTTTTTCTCTAGGGGGGCAAGTATGATCGGTCATGAAAAGAAAAAAAGCAACTTCCTGCTGACATCTTAGCGTACTTTGTGGAGATGGGCGGTGCCGGTGGAAAGATCGGCGGAAAAGCACGAGCCGAGAAGCTAGCTCCGAAACGGCGTCGGGAGATCGCCAAGAAGGCGATTGCTGCACGCTGGGAAAGGCACAAATCAGCGTCAGGACGAAGCATTTTTGTTGATCCAACTAACTAAGGCGGCGGCATCCCTAGACCATATAGCTCATAGCGCTTTTCCCAGACGCTGGGGCGCGGAGGCTGGGTGATTTTTCAGAGGGGCCCACTGCCCGCGCATCATAGGTAGAACAGGCTGAGGCGCGGCAGGCCGGCCGTCTCCAGCAGTTTGCGCTCCAGGAACTGCTTTTCCAGGCGCGCGAGCTGATCCGCCGTCATCTTGCCGCGATAGGGTTTGAGCTCGAGGTCCAGGGCACGGCGACTCTGGAAGAGCGCGTCGTCGCTGGCCGCGGCGCGGAGACGAGCGATCATCTTCTCTTCGATGGCCGTCAGGCGCTGCTCCAGTTGCTCGAGGTCGGCATACAGCGCGGCGGCATCCAGCGCCTCGAGCGAGCCGGCGAGATCCTCCTGTCCGGCTTTGCGCAGGACTGCCGCGTTGCGCCCGAGAAACTCCCGCACCGCGTCGAGCGAGAACGGCGGCGCGACAGGTTTGCGCGGCCGCGGAGCATTCTCGGCCATCGCCTGCGCTTCCACGGCGACTGCCTGCGCGCAGAACGCGAGCGAGTTGATCATTTGCGTTCGCGCCCGAGCCGGTTTCGCGCGCCATTTCTCGAAAGCCGCGTCGATGCCGCGCAATACCGCCTCGAGCGGTACGCCGGCGTTCTTCCAGACCTCGATCAGCGCCCAGTCGAGCGGCGATATCAGAAACAGCCCGGTGCCGCGCGCGATCCGGAAATGCTCCTCGATTTCTGTGAAATAGTTGAAGTAATTTTCGGGCGCCGGGGCTTCCATCACTGGTCTGGCATCACTGATCTGGCATCACTGCGCGCAATTTCTTTCCCAGATGCAGCGCAGGCCCTCCAACGTCAGGTCTTCGTCGTAGATCTTCACCCAGCGCGAGGAGCGCGCGATCATGTGTCCCTGGCCTCCGGTGGCCACGGTTTTCATGGACGGGCCCAGCTCCACGGCGAGGCGCTCCAGGATGCCGTCGATCATGCCCACAAACCCGTAGTACAAACCCGAGGTGATGCTGCCGACTGTGTTCGAACCGATCAACTTTTCGGGCTCGCGAAAATCCACCATGGGCAGCCGCGCGGTGCGCGCGAACAATCCCGAAATCGACATGCCGATGCCGGGACAGATGACGCCGCCAAGGAATTCGCCGTCAGATGAAACGATATCGAAATTGATGGTGGTGCCGAGGTCTACTACCACGACAGGTCCGCCATATTTGCGATATCCCGCGACGCCGTTCACCAGACGGTCCGCGCCCACTTCCCGGGGATTGTCATAGCGCACGGTGATGCCGAGATCCGTCAGATAGTTCACAAAGATGGGTTTGCGTCCGAAGTAGCGCTCCGCCATGGCTTCGAGCGGCTGATCGACGGCTGGGACGACGCTCGAAATAATCACCGCGTCCACCCCGGCAAGGTCGAGCGAGGACAGCGAAAAGAGATTGCGGATGAGGATGCCCCATTCGTCCGCGGTCTGTTCACGAATGGTGCGCAAACGCCAGCGGCCGGCGAGCTTGGGGCCGTCGAAGGTCCCAATCGTCACGTTGGTGTTGCCGACGTCCAGAGCTAAGAGCACGGGCGCACGCCTCCCGCGAGAATGGTCGCGTTCTGGCCGTTGTCTTGAAGGACGATCAGGAATCCGGAGTTGTCCAGGCCCTGCGTGACGCCTTCGACGCCGCCCTGCTCCACGCGGACGCGCAGGCCGCGAGCAAAGCTGGAAGCGGCTTCAAAGCCGCTCAAGATCGCCGTCGCGTCCGCGCTACTCCAGCGATCGACCGCCTGTAGGAGGCTCACTAGAACATCTTCGCGCTTCGGCGTTGCGCCAGCCAGCAAGAGCGACGTCGCGTCGATCCCTTCGGGAAAGGCCGTCTGGCTGAGGTTGATTCCGATCCCGGCGATCACCGCGGAGCCTTCGAGCTGCGAGATTACGCCCGCACATTTACGCCCGCGGAGGAGAACGTCGTTGGGCCAGCGAAGATCAACCAGTGGGGCAGGCCTGTGGCCTGCCAGGACAGGTCGCAGACCTGCCCCACGTAGCCCGCTAGCAATTGCTTCCCGCGTGGCGAGGCCCAGGGCCAGCATCACCATCGGAGCCGCCTTCGGCAACCTGAGGACGATGGACACGTATAGTCCGGCGCCCTTCGGGGAGTGCCAGGAGTGCCCGTGCCGTCCGATTCCCGCGGTCTGTTCGTCGGCGACCACCACAGTTCCGTGGGGGCAATCCTCACGCGCGAGTTCCGCTGCGACGGTCATCGTGGAGCCGATGCTATCGAACCAATGGATGGTTCGCCCGGGGATCTCAAAGCGCTGCACGGTTTTTGGCAAGCTGTGCCTCGTATGCTGCCTTCTTTTCTCGCATTCCGGCGACGATCTTTTCCGGGGCCTTGGCCAGGAAGTTATCGTCTGTGAGCTGACGGTGCAGATTGGCGATCTGTTTTTCGAGTTGCTCGTTTTCCTTCTCCAGGCGCGCGCGGTCCACCGTCACGGGGATGCTCCACGAGGAGCCATAAATTCCCGGTGCCTCATTAGCGTCCCGTATCAGCGTAAAGCTCGTGCCGGTCATGTGCGAGATCGTTGCTTGGTTCGCGAGCGCCGAGTCGTATTCGGCGGGGTGTATGTGGACCTTGCCGGTCGGCGGGTTATTCCTATCGATCCTGATGCGCGCGAAGGTTTGCCCAATGTGACTCACCACGCCCTGCACCACAGTCATCTCGCCCTCGGCGATGTTATCTCTCGCGTCCGCCCGCGTATACGCGGCCAGCGCGATCGATTTTCCTCCTGTCTCCAATCGCTGCCACAGCTCCTCAGTGATAAACGGCATCAAGGGATGCAGCAGCCGCAGAGCCTTTTCGTAAACGACGTAGGCATAGCTCCAGTCCGATTCAAACTTCTTGAATTCCAGATACCAATTGCAGAACTCATCCCACCAGAAGTGATAGAGCGTATCCGCAACTTCGTGATAGCGATGAGTCTGGAAATCCTTGTTCGCCGACTCGGCGGCGGCATTCAGACGACTCGCAATCCAGCGGTCGGCGAGCGAAACCGGCGTCTGAGGTCCTTCCTTCGACTTGCTGAACAGCAATCTCGACGCGTTCCAGATCTTGTTTGCAAACGCGCGTTCCGCGTCGAGGCGCTCTTCGCTGAGCGCGATGTCTCCGCCCGGAGCAGCGCTGACCAGCAATCCGAAGCGCACCGCATCGGTGCCGAACTTGTCGTTGATGATCAGTGGATCGACCACGTTGCCCTTGGTCTTGGACATCTTCTGCTTCTCGGCGTCGCGCACCAGGCCGTGGATGTGGATCTGGCGGAACGGCACCTCGCCCGTGAGCTCCATGCCGAACATGATCATGCGCGCGGCCCAGAAAAAGATGATGTCGAAGCCGGTGACCAGTAGCGACGTCGGATAGAACGCGCGCAAGTCCGGAGTATCGTCGGGCCAGCCCAGCGTTGAAAACGGCCACAGGCCGCTCGAAAACCACGTGTCGAGAACGTCCGTCTCCTGCACAAGGCGGGTCGAGCCGCATGTCGCGCACTGCGTGGGCGTCTCGCGGGCGACCGTGATCGCCTTGCAATCGACGCAATGCCAGGCGGGGATGCGATGGCCCCACCAAAGCTGCCGCGAAATGCACCAATCGCGGATGTTGTACATCCACTCGAAATAGGTCTTCGACCAATTCGCCGGAACAAACGTGATGCGGCCGTCTTCAACCGCCTTAATCGCCGGCTCCGCGAGCGGCTTCATGCTCATCCACCATTGCTTGGAGACTAGCGGCTCCACGATGGTTTTGCAGCGGTGGCATTTGCCGACGCTGAGCTTATACGGCTCGATTTTCTCCATCAGCCCCAGCGCTTCCAGCTCGGCGACAACCTGCTTGCGGGCCTCGAAGCGGTCGAGACCGGCGAATTTCCCCGCCGCCGCGGTCATGCGCGCGTTTTCGTCGATCACTTTGATGCTGGGAAGGTTGTGGCGCTTGCCTGCCTCGAAATCGTTGGGATCGTGCGCGGGCGTGATCTTGACGGCTCCGGAGCCGAATCCCAGCTCGGCCATCTCGTCGAGCACGATGGGAATGTCGCGATCCATCAGCGGAAGGCGCGCCGTCTTGCCGCCCAGCACCGCCGCGCGAGGGTCCTTGGGATTGATGGCGACGGCGGTATCGCCCAGCAGGGTCTCCGGGCGCGTGGTCGCGACCACCAGCTTAAGGTCGCTGTCATTCACCGGATAGACGATGTGCCACAGGTGGCCTTCCGTCTCCTGGTGCTCGACCTCGAGATCGCTGAGCGCCGTTTGGCAGCGGGGGCACCAGTTGACGATGTAGTTGGCCTGATAGATCAGCCCCTTTTCGTAGAGCCGGACAAAAGCCTCGCGGACGGCGCGGGAAAGGCCGGGGTCGAGGGTGAAGCGCGCGCGCGACCAGTCGCAACTCACGCCCGCGCGCTGCATCTGTTCCAGGATGCGCCCGCCGTTTTCCTCTTTCCACTTCCACACGCGAGCCTCAAAGGCTTCGCGCCCGAGGTCGTGCTTCGTCAGGCCTTCTTCTGCGAGCTTCCGCTCCACCATGATCTGGGTGGCGATGCCCGCGTGATCGGTGCCGGGGAGCCACAGAGTTTTCACGCCGGTCATGCGCCGCCAGCGGATTTGCGCGTCGATGATGGAGTGCTCGAACATGTGCCCCATGTGCAGCGAGCCGGTGACGTTGGGCGGCGGGATCGCCAGCGAGAAGTACTGGTGCCCGGGCTCGACATCCTTGGGTTCGACCTCGACGTGGAAGATTTGCTGGTCAACCCACCACTTGGCCCAGTGCGGCTCAAACCGCTGGGGTTCATAGACCTTCTCGATTTCCATGGGGAACTACGATTTTAGCAGTTGGAAATAGAAAGGGCCCGATCCGCGTGGAAGCGAACCCGGCCCCGTGAACTACAGTCGTGATTTAGTTGGCCGGACCGCGACCGCCCGCAGGGGCCGCTCCACCACCACCGCCACCGCCGCCACCGCGTCCACCGCCGCCGCCCTGGGGGCCTCCGGCAATGGCGATGTACTGCTTGCCATCCAGCATAAAGGTCATGGGCGGACCCACTTGGTTGAGGTGGAGGTCCAAATCCAAAAGCTGCTGACCGGTATCGGCGCGATAGACCTTAAGGTTGCTTCTCGAGCCGGAGAATACGAGGTTGCCGGCGGTTGAGAGGGTGCCGCCCTGGTTAAAGCCCGCGGCGCCGTTATCGGCGTGCCAGCGTTCCCTGCCGGCTACCGGGTCCCATGCGACCAAGGGCGTTCCGGTGAGTGCCGGACCAATTCTTGGAATCGGCACCGGAGGCGTCGCAGGACCGCGGCCGCCGCCCGCCGCTCCTCGACCGCCGCCGCCACCCGCGCCGCCGCGCCCGCCGCCGGCCGCCCCGCCAGGTGCGCCACCCGCCGCTGGGGTTGGCGGAGGAGGAGGCGGAGGCAAGGTTGCCGTTGCGTCAAGAGTGTAGACCAGAAGCCGCGAGGGAACCGGCGCCGCCGCAGGAGCTGCTCCAGCGCCACGTCCGCCCGCTGCACCCCGGCCCGCCGCACCCGGGTCGAGGCCGGGGGCTACAGGTGCAGCAGCACCGCCGCCCGCGCCGCGTCCACCAGCGGCAGCACCGCCGCGTCCCCCTCCGCCGCCGCCGCCGCGGCCCGTTCCCATGTTCATGGCTCCGCGTCCGGTGGGCCCGACGTCAGTAGTTAGCGGAACATAGTCCGGGTTGGCTTGGTATCCATAACCTCCGCCGGCCGTACTAGGGATGTAAACCAAACCCGTGGTGGGGTTGAAGGACCAGGGCGGCCATACGTGACCGCCGCCCGGACCAGGCGTCACCGTTACGCTACTCTCGGTTCCATAGCGCGCTTCCGGATTTACCGTCGGACGGCCGGTCTTGAGGTTGACACCCGAAGCCCAGGTCACGGGCACCCACGGATCGGCCGAGAGCAGCTCGCCGGTGCCCCGGTCGAGCACGTAGAAGAATCCGTTCTTGGGCGCGTGCATCAGCACGTGACGCAGCTTGCCGTTGATGGTCAGGTCGGCCAGCATAATATCGGCGATGGAGTCGTAATCCCAATCGTCGCCGGGTGTAGTCTGGTAATGCCAAACCAGTTTTCCGGTCGCGCCGCGAACGGCGATAATGCAATCCGTGCAAAGATCGTCACCGTTGCCGCGGTGGACTGAGGTCCACGGGCCGGGCTGCCCGGTGCCGACATAGACGATGTCGGCGTCGGGATCGTACGCTACGCCGCCCCACACCGGTCCACCGCCGCCGAGCTTCCACCATTCACTTTTAGCGTCCCAGGTCTTGGCCCAATCGGCCAGCCACGGCTGCTCAAAAGGCTTGGAGGGATCGCCGGGAACCGTGTAAAAACGCCACGCCAGTTTGCCGGTCTCGGCATCGTAGGCGTCGAAGAAGCCGCGCACACCATATTCGCCGCCGCTGGCTCCAACAATGACCTTGCCGCCCTTAATCACGCGCGGCGCCATGGTGATGCTGTAGGGCATGTTGATCGGCGTGACCCGCGTTTCCCAGGCGATCTTTCCGGTAGTCATATCCAGGGCCCTCAAGCGTCCGTCCACCACCGGGGCGATGATCTTGTCCCCGTACATGGCGACGCCGCGATTCACTACTCCGCAGCAAATTCGGCTCTGGGTGACTTGGCGGTTGACCTCGGGATCCGAGTGCCACGCCTCTTTGCCCGTGTGGGCGTCGACGGCGTACACGATGCTCCAAGGCGTGATGCTGTAAATCATGCCGTTGTAAACCAGGGGCGTTCCCTCTTGCCGGCCCCCGTCATTGCCACCCGGAATCGAAGGAATGTCGTAATACCACGCCAGTCCCAGCCGGCTCACGTTGGAGTCGTTGATCTGAGCGAGCGTGCTATAGCGCTGCTCCGACCAACCGAGGTTGTAAGTGATCCACTCTCCCGGATTCCTGGCGGCGTCTTTCAACGCCGCATCGTCGATCTTTTTGGGCTGTTGGGCCATCAGGGTCCAGGCCGCGAGGATCACGACGGCAAAACCCGTCAGCCATGCCAACTTTCGTGCGCGCATCTTTTTTTGAGGACCTCTCGTAGTGAAGATTACCTGAAGATTCAAAACTCGCCGGAATCAATAACGCTATCACGCTGGAACGCGGTGGGCAAGGGCGGTGCCGAGCGCAGCAGGTATCGGCATCCGGCAGAGGAACATAAGGAGAAATCTTGTGCGGCACAACTCTTTTGTAACCCTTTTTGAATTTCGGAGCGCCTCTAATGGGAAGATAGAGTGTTAGGAGTTGTAGTATTTCAATATCGCTAGGATGGGACGGACAAGCCACACATGAGGATTTGTGTTCTAGGAGGGGATGGCTACTGCGGTTGGGCCACGGCGTTGTATTTGTCGAGAAAGGGACACGAGGTCGCGATTGTCGACAATTTCCTGAGGCGCCAGTGGGACCACGAGCTGGGAGTGCAGACCCTCACGCCCATCCAACCCTTAGCGCAGCGCCTGGCGGCGTGGCAGGAGCTATCCAGGCACGCTATCGAGCTGTTCGTCGGCGACGTCACCGACTACGAGTTTTTGGCCTCGACGATGGAGACGTTCCAGCCCAGCGCGGTGGTTCACTTCGCCGAGCAGCGTGCCGCTCCCTACTCCATGATCGACCGCAAGCACGCGGTTTTCACGCAAGTGAATAACGTTGTCGGCACTCTGAACCTTCTGTTCGCCATTCGTGAGATCGCGCCCGATTGTCATTTGGTAAAGCTCGGCACAATGGGCGAATATGGAACTCCGAATATCGACATCGAAGAGGGCTACATCAAGATCGAGCATAATGGACGCTCCGATGTGCTGCCTTTCCCCAAGCAGCCTGGCTCCTTCTATCATCTTTCCAAGGTTCACGACAGCCACAACATCGCGTTCACGTGCAAGATCTGGGGTCTTCGCGCGACGGACTTGAACCAGGGCGTGGTGTACGGAACGGTAACCGATGAGTGCGATCGGGACGAGGCCCTCATTAACCGCTTCGATTACGACGACGTTTTCGGCACGGTCCTGAATCGCTTCTGCGCGCAGGCCGCGGTGGGGCATCCTTTGACGGTGTACGGAAAAGGCGGGCAAACGCGCGGGTTCCTGGACATTCGCGACACGGTGCGCTGTGTCGAGATCGCATGCCTCAATCCGGCCAACCCCGGAGAGTTCCGCGTGTTCAATCAGTTCACCGAACAATTCTCGGTACTGGAGCTGGCGCACATGGTGCAGGCGGCGGCGCGGGAGTTGGGGTTCCGCGTGGAGATCGATCATCTGGATTCGCCGCGCGTCGAAGCGCAGGAGCATTACTACAACGCCAAGCATTCCAAGCTGATCGACCTGGGGCTACAACCGCATTATCTGTCGGAAGCCTTGCTCGATTCTCTGATGAACATTGCCATCCGGTATCAGGATCGGGTCGACGTTTCGCAATTCCTGCCGCAGGTGAAATGGCGGGAGGCGCGGAATCAACGTTCGCGGCGGAACGCCTCCGCGGCCGTGGCCCTCTCGGAGCCCCGGTGACGGGTGATAGACTGCACCAAATCGGGGGACGCTGAGTTTGTGCGGTATCGCCGGCTTCACGCATAGGCAGCGCCCAGCTCCGGTCGGCCTCATTCAAGACGCCATCGCGACACTGGCGCATCGGGGCCCGGACCATCAAGGCGTATTCGAGTCGAAGACCGTATCGCTGGGTGCGGCGAGGCTGAAGATCATCGACCTGGCTTCCGGCGATCAACCCATGACCTCGGGCGACGGGGGCGCGGTGATCGCGTTTAACGGCGAGATCTACAATCATCTCGAGTTGCGCCGCGAACTGGAGGCCTTGGGCCATCGCTTCCGGTCGCGGGCCGACACCGAGACAGTTCTCGAAGCGTTCCTCGAATGGGACACAGGCTGCTTCGCCCGCCTGCGCGGAATGTTCGCGGTGGCGCTGTGGACCGAGTCGAGCAAGCGCCTGGTGCTGGCACGAGACCGCATGGGCATCAAGCCGCTGTATCTCGCCAACCGAGGTGACGATTTATACTTCGGCTCCGAGCTCAAAGCGCTTTTTGTGCATCGCGAGATTGAGCGCAGGCTGAGCCTGGCTGGCCTCGATTCCTATCTCTCGCTGAACTATTGCGCCGGCGCTGCGACGCTGGTGGAGGGCATCGAGAAGCTGGCTCCAGGGCACTGGCTGGAGTGGCGCGACGGTAAGATTCGCGAGGAATCGTACTGGCGATTGCCGATAGGCCCCGCCGCTTCGCAGCCGCACTGGACCAGCTCAGCGGCCCAAGAGGAACTCGACCGTCTTCTGAAGTTGTCGGTCAAGGAGCATCTCGCCTCCGATGTGCCGGTCGGCGTCTGGCTCAGCGGCGGCGTCGATTCCTCCACGCTCCTGCATTACGCCGCGGAGGCGTCGAGCGCCCGCCTGAAGACGTTTTCGATTTCTTTTCGCGGACACAGCTTTGATGAAACGGATTACATTCGCCAGGTGGCTGCCCAATACGGCACTGAGCACGAACAGCTCGATTTGAATCCGGACCAGGATCTGGCGGGCGCCATCGAAAAGTTTGCGTATTATTCAGACGAGCCGAACGCGGATGCCGGCGCGCTCCCGGTTTGGTTCCTCTCCCGTCTGACTAAATCGAGCGCCACGGTGGCCCTGAGCGGGGAAGGCGCGGACGAATTGTTCGGAGGCTACCTGATGCAACGCGCGAGCTTGCTGGCGCGGCGCTTCCGAAGGCTGCCGCACGCAGCGCTCCGCTTGGCGGCAAAAGCGGCAGGCCGCTGGCCGGTGTCGGATGAAAAAATCGGCTTCGAGTACAAGCTGAAGCGATTCCTGGAAGGCTGCCAAATGCCGGCGCTGCGCGCCCACGTGTATTGGGGAGGAACCTTCAGCGACAGCGAGAAGCAGCGTCTTGTGAAGCCGGCGTTGCCGGAAGCGTTCGCGCCCCTCCTGGCTCAACTGCCCGCGGGCGAAGATCTGTCTGCGTATTTGTGGTTCGACCAAAAATATTATCTTCCCGACGACATTCTCACCAAGGTCGACCGGATGAGCATGGCTCACGCTCTGGAAGTACGGCCGCCATTCCTCGATCACCGCATCGTGGAATTCGCCAATTCGCTACCCGGCCATTTGAAGATCGACGGCTCCAGACAAAAAGTTCTTTTGAAGACGCTGATGCGCGGCAAGCTGCCGCCGCGAATTCTAACGCGAAAAAAGATCGGATTCGATATCCCCGCGCACGAATGGTTCCGGGGGCCCTTGCGGCCCTTGCTGCGCGAAGCCATGGACTACGCCCGCGCCGAACACGCCGGCTTCTTCCGCATGGTGGAGATCGAGGCGCTGGTCCGGGCCCATTTGGAGCGGCGGGCAAACCTCGGGTATCATCTTTGGGGTTTGATGATTTTGTTCTTCTGGATGAAAAAATGGGGAATTCAAACGGGCGCGCTGGCCGAGCCGGCGTCCCGGAAGATGGAAAACGCATTCCATTCCATCTGATCGTGATCCTCTTCGCGGCGGCGGTTTACGCCGGCTGCATGGTTTCGCCGCCTTCGCTGATGGATGATGTGGATGCGGTGCAGGCGCAGATCTCGCGCAACATGCTCACGTCCGGCGATTGGGTGACCGCGCGCCTCGACGGCATTCCTTATCTCGAAAAGGCGCCGCTGATTTACTGGCTGATCGCGATCTGCTTCAAGATTTTTGGCGCCTACGACTGGGCGGCGCGCATCCCCGTGGTCCTGGCGGCCCTCGCGCTGGCGTGGGTGACAGCCGCCTTCGGAGCCTGGGCCTTCGGCAAGAGAGCCGGTTTCTACGCGGGTCTCTGCATCTCCACCTGCATCGGCCTGTTTCTCTTCACGCGCATTCTGATTCCCGACGTAATGCTGACCGCGAGCATCGCCCTTTCCCTGTGGGCCTTCCTCCGCACCCTCGACGACGACGAGCCGCGCAGCCGGATGTGGGCGCTGGTGCTGGCCGCCAGCCTGGGCGTCAGCCTGTTGCTGAAGAGCCTGATCGGAGTGGTGTTTCCCGTGGGCGCGGCGGTTGTGTATCTCGGCGTCACGCGCCAGACCTTCGATGCAAAGACGTGGAAACGGCTGCATCCGTTCAGCGGTTTGGCGATCGTGCTGCTGATCGCCGCACCCTGGCACATTCTCGCGACTCTGCGAAACCCTCCTTATTTCGACTTCACGATGCACAGCGCTCCTGGCGAATATCACGGGTTTCTGTGGTTCTACTTCATCAACGAGCAGCTTCTGCGATTCCTGAATCTTCGCTATCCGCGCGATTACAATACCGTCCCGCGCCTGTACTTCTGGCTGCTGCACTTGGTGTGGCTGTTTCCGTGGAGCGTGTACCTGCCGGCCGCGATCAAGTTGAATTACCGCCCGATTGACCGCGCAGGCAAGACCCGTTTGCTGGCCTTGTGCTGGACCGGTTTCGTGCTGGTGTTTTTCACATTTTCCACCACGCAGGAGTATTACTCCATGCCGTGCTATCCGGCTCTCGCGCTTCTGATCGGCTCGGCGATGGCCGCGGGCGGCGACTGGGTCCGCAGAGGCACGCGAGTGCTGTGCGCGATCCTCGCGGTCTCGGGCGTTGCGGCGCTGGGCTTGTTTTTCGCGGTGAAGGGCTATCCGACTCCCGGAGACATTTCCTCGGCATTGAGCCAGCATCCGGGCGCCTACACGCTGTCTCTTGGCCACATGGGGGACCTGACGATACCGTCGTTCGCCTATCTGCGCGCGCCCCTTTTGCTCGCGGGGATCGCCTTCCTGCTGGGAGCCTTCGGGACGCTGCGGGCCACCGGGCAGCGGGCCTTCTTAGCCGCGGCCGTGATGGCGGTGCTGTTTTTCCAAGCTGCGCGCATGGCTCTCGTGGTGTTCGGCCCGTTCCTTTCGTCAAGACCGCTGGCCGAAGCGCTCCTGCACGCGCCGTCGGGAAAACTGATGGTAGACCATCACTATTACACCTTCTCGTCGATCTTCTTCTATACCAACCGCGAAGCCTTGCTTGTGAACGGCCGCTTCAACAACCTGGTGTATGGCTCCTACGCGCCCGGCGCACCCGACGTGTTCATCGACGACCAGCAATGGAAGACGATGTGGCTGGAACCGCAACGCTGTTACCTTGTGGTGAAAGCGTCGGAGACGCCCCGCCTGGAGAAGCTGGTCGGGCATGAGCGGCTGAAGATCGTCGGGGAGAGCGGCGGCAAGTTGTTGCTGACCAATCGCGGGGTAGAATAGCCACAGTATATGCCGGGCGCACCGCTGCTCCTGGGGATCGCGGCCATCCCTTTTATCTACTACCTCCTGGCGCTGTTTAGCGCGTGGAGGTATTTCCGCAGTCCGCTTCCGCCGCCCGCCCCCGATTTTTGCCCGCCCGTGAGTATTCTCAAGCCCATCCGTGGACTCGATCCGGACGCTCAGAAGAATCTGGTGAGTTTTTGCCAGTTGGATTACCCAGAATATGAAATCGTCTTCTGCATCGACGGCGAAGACGAAGCCGTGGTCTCCGCCATTGAGGAGCTCCGGTGCGCCTTTCCCAAGCACAGCATTCGCGTATTGCACGGCTCCGGGCGCATCGCCACCAACGACAAGGTGGCCAAGCTGGTGCGGCTGGTGAAGGAAGCCGGGCACGAAACCATCGTCATCAGCGATAGCGACGTGCGCGTGCGCCCGGACTATCTCCGGCAAGTCACTGCGCCGTTGCGCGATCCCAAAGTCGGGGCGGCGACGTGCTTCTACATCCCTGCGGAAGTGGCTACCTTCACGGACCATCTTCAGACCGTGGGCATGATGTCCGATTTCTATGCGGGGATTCTGGTGGCCTGGCAGTTGGACGGAGTCAAATTCGCCCTGGGCCCGACCATCGCCACCACCCGCACGCGCCTGGACGGCTTCGGCGGCTACGCCGTGCTGGAGAATCGTCCCGCCGACGACCTGCTGGTGGGCCGGTTGATCGCGGAACAGGGCTACGAGGTGGTGCTGCTGCGCTACCCGGTGGAGACCGTTTCCGATTATCAATCCATCGGCGAGTTGCTGCACAAGCGCCTGCGGTGGGTGGTGGTGATGCGCCATATGCGGCCGCGGGGACACCTGGGCTTGCTACTCACGCAAGGCCTGCCGTGGTCGCTGGCCGCGGTGGCCGTGTCTCCTACGGCTACGACGGCGGCCGTGTATCTCGGCGGCTATTTCGCGCTACGCGCGGCGATGACCTGGATGATCGGGATTCACGGCCTGAAGCAGCGGTACTTGTGGAAAGAGATGCCCCTGATCCCGCTGTGGGACGCTGTCGCCTTCTTCATCTGGCTGGCCAGCTTCCTGCGCAGCAGCATCCGCTGGCGCGGCGCCGATTACTACATTCAGGACGGCAAACTGGTGCCCGTGGCATCTCCTAGCCCAAAGTAGCGGAAGGCGCCGTTCCTGTCCCGTTTCTAAAAACATTAAATAGCCATTATGTTGTATACTGAGTTTGCAGGTGGACCTGACTTTCTTGGCCCAGGCCGCAGTGGCCTGTTCCGATGCATACGCACGATTGACGTGCTATCGTTTCGGTCAAGCAGTCTATGGCCCAGCACGCACATCCAAGTCTTCAGTGGGACCCTTCAAAGCTCCACTTCGACTTCCCCATACAGAACAGAGAGTCGCGGCTCAAGGCGCTGGTCGTCTACATCTCGCACCAGTGCCTTGACGATCCGACGTACTCGCGGACCAAGCTGTTCAAGGTCCTGTTCTATTCCGATTTCGAAGCCTACGGCCGGCATGGAGCACCGATCACTGGAATCCCGTATAAGAAATTTCCTTTCGGGCCAGCGCCAGCCGCGTTCAACCGGTTGCAGGATGAGATGCTCAGTGATCACCTCATTCGTATCGTCAAGCGAAGGGTCTACGATCAAGAGCGGCAACGTATTTTGCCTTTGCAGGAGCCGGACTTCAATCTATTTTCTGGCCGTGAAATCTCTATCGTCGAGACTTGGATCAGATTTTTTTGGAACAAGACCGCCAAAGAGGTTAGCCGCTACTCTCATGGGAAGGCGTGGAAGCTCGCGAACTTGGGCGATCCCGATCCCCTATGACGCCGTGTTCATTTCCGACGATCCGGTTACGTACGGCGAAGTCGAACGAGTCGGGGACTAGGCCACACAACATGGCTGGAAGCTGTAATGCTATCGCTGCATGGCCGACGCCCCACGATACCGGACTTTGGTGGAAACACCAGAGTACGAGGCTCAGCTTGAATCTCTCGCTCAAACCTACTCGGATGAGACGCTCGAAGCCCGTCTACTCGGGCTGCTCTGGGGAATCGCGACAAACCCGGAGAAATACGATAAGGGCACCTGGAGTATTTTATGTCGCTAAGAGTCGTTCATTTGATGCCGGGCCAAGTTTCAGGGTGTTCTTCCAGATCGTAGACGAGAATAAGGTGCTTCTGTTATGGCTTGAGGAAATCGGCGGCACAGAAGAAATCATGGACCTGTGACGAGTGAGGATGAAGCCAGCACCAAATGTACCGAGCGAGACACCAGCGAAGGTAGCCCCGAAGTAATTTACCCCCCCACGAGAACCACGCCTGCGAGAACGATCAACGCGCCTGCGCCTCTGCGAACGCCGATTCGCTCCCGCAGCACCAGCTTGGCGAGCACCGTTTCCAGCACGAAACTGGCGGCGGAGGCCGGAACCGCGAAGCTCAGAGGCTCGCTGCGGATCAAAGCCATGAAGGAGAAGAAGGACACCGCCATGCAACCGATGGCCAGCATCAGAAAACGCCGCTCGACGATGGCCCGCAGCAATCGCGCCAAACCGCGAGCGCCCACCGACTGCTCACCCGCACGCTTCATTTCATGGCTCTGAAGCAAATCGCTGAGCACGGTCGCCGCCACCATAATCGCCACCAGCAGCCATCTCATGGGGTGTCTCCCACTGTGGCAGGCGCGGTAGTGCTGCGCGACGTCGATCCCACCAAAGCCGCGCCGATGCAGATCAGGAATGTTCCCGCCCAGCGCCGGCCCGTTACCGTCTCATGCAACACCATCTTGCCGAGGAAAGCCGCGACCGCGTAGCCGATCGCCGTCACCGGCAGAACAAAGCTCAAGTCCGCCAGGCTCAACAGAACCATGCGCGTCAGCAGCGCCAGAATCAGCGTGGCGATTCCTGCGGCGACAAACGGATCGAACATCGCGCGCAGGTAGAGCAGAGGGTTGGCGCCAGGATTCGAGGGAAGCCGCTTCATGCCCCAGGCCAGGGACAGATTGCCCGCCGCTTTTTGGGCGATGAACAGAGCCAAGATCAAATATGTCTTCAGCAGGCCGGCCTTCATCCGATGGGCGAGGCCTCTTTGGCCGCCGCTGTTCTTTGTTCGAAAAACTCCTCGGCGGCGACTCTGCCGTAGCGGCGCGCAAGGGCGATGCCTTGCGCGGCGAACTCGGTGGCGCGCTCCTCTCCAGCCTTTTGAAACAGGGCGGGCAACTGTTTGGTTCCGTATCCAACCAGCGAAATACCCGCGGCTTCGACGATCCCCTGAAACGAGTTCAAATACGCAAGCTGCATCTCCGGCGTCATCGAACCAAGCGACGCTTTCAAATGCCGGGCTAGATTGAGCGCGCTGGAGTGATTGTCCCGGGCCACCGCCACGCATACGCCGATGGCAGCAGCACTCTTAAGCCGGGCCGCCACCTTGGCAACGGCCGGCAGCAACTCTCGCGCCGGCTTGGAATCGAGCATTACATCCGGCGCAACGGCGGCCATCAACTTTCCCACCAGCGGCCGCGAATCGGCGTGGATCGCAACGCCGGCAATCTCGGCCGCGGCCAGGATAATGCTCCCCGAGGTCTCCTGGTACCTGCCCACGCATCCGGCCAGGATCTCGCAGTCTTCCGAGGTAGCGCAGGTATTCAGGCAGACGATCAGCGCATCGACGCCGCTCTCTTCCATCTCCTTCAGAAGCGCGGCGATGTTCGGCAGAATCCCCAGGAAATGGGGACGCGCGGTGCCGGATAGGGCTCGCAGCCACTTCGGGTAGCCCGCCAGCAGCACGTGCATGTTTCCGCGCTCGGGTTCGGCTTCCGAAAGAGCCAGCGACAGAACCGCCAATATCGACGCCAAGTCATGGGTTTCTGACTTCACAAGCCCGCGGAGATCCTCCAGCGCGCCGCCATCGAGCGAAATCTCGTGGAACACGATCCGGTCCACAATCTGCGCCAGGCTCAGGAAGCAGGACTCGTCCGCCTGCGGATTCTCCTCCAGGGCGAGGAGCAGCTCGTACGCCTTGGATCTTCGCGCGGCAAGCTCCCGAACATGCTCCCTGGCGATCGAGGTCATTCTTGGCGATCGCGTCTCACTTTTTCTTCGATGTGAAGATGGAGAGATCGACGGCATCCGCCATGGCCTTGTAGCCGGCGTCGTTGGGATGCAGATGATCCATGATGTTGTAGTCCGGCCGGATCTGTTTGGGATTAACCGGGTCTTGCGTGGCCTTGTCGAAGTCGACCACCGCGTCGAAGGCACGGCCGGTGCGAATCCATTGGTTATACGCGGTACGGATTTCCTCGCCCTTGTCGCTGTAATATCTGGCTCCAGCGTACGGCGTCAGCGTGCAACCCACCACCTTGATCCCGCGCATGTGCGCGCGCTCCACCAGTTGCTTCATGCCCTGGATCAGATCGTCTACGGTGACGGCGTTTTCCGGAGCGGCGCCGGGCCCCGTCCCCTGGCCGATGTCGTTGATGCCTTCCAGCAGCATCACCCACTTCACGCCCGGCTGGCTGAGGACATCGCGATCGAAACGAGCCAGCGCATTGGTTGCGGTACCCTCGCGCAGGACGCGGTTGCCGGAGATACCCTGATTCACGATGGCCAGGTTGGCCGTCGCCGGATTCGCGAGCAGGCGCTGAGCCAGGATGCTGGGCCAGCTACGATCGGCATCCACCGTGGAAGTCGCGCCATCGGTGATTGAATCGCCGAAGGCCACGATCAATCCCGTGTCGGCGGGCGCTGTGACTTCCACGCTCGATAGAAAATACCAGGATCGCGTGGTCGGGACGTCGGCCAAAGCCGCAACGCTGGTGAAATCGCCGGCGAGGATGTACGTGGTGTGAAGGCCGGTGGAGTGCATCGTGAACGGGCCGGTATCGGCCGGGAAGAAGACGCTGACGGCCAGATCGCCCAGCTTGGGAACTAGCAGATTCACCGGGTCGCTGACGGCCAGAGCTCCGGGAGGAATCGAAAACGACGGCTTGCCGCCGAAGGTCAGCGCATGATCGGTAGCGGGGACAATCGCGGACTCCTTAGCGCGCAGCGCGATGTGAGCCGCGCCGATCGTGAGAGGACCGGTTCCATAGGCGTTCGAAAGCTCCACGCGGAGGCGTGTGCCGCCGATGCTGGTATGCACGATCATGCGCACGGTCTGATTGTTGAAGCTGGAAGCCTGGGCTGGGTTAGCCGGAGCCGCGGGTGCCGCGCCGCCGGGCGCCCCCGCTTGTGGCGCCCTGGGCGGCCCGCCCGCGCGAGCCTGCGGAGAGGCGGCCCAGGTGGCCACCCAGTGCTCTTGAGCGAACGCGTTTTGCGCCGTGACCGCGTGGCCCAGCAGCACCCACGCCAGAACTGCCGCCGGCGTTGAGAAACGGTTTATCTTCATACGCCATCCCCTCCATGGAAGATCGAAAACCCGCCGTGGGATATGTTAACATGCGGGTGCCAAGTGCCGATACGTAGAGATAGGCATATGTACGAAACTCAGCCGGACAGCGATGCGGTTCTAGCGCAATTTAACCGCCTGATTGTGGAACTGCTTCGCGGAAACATGCGTCGTAACACCTTCCGGCCGTGGGAGGTCGAACTCCTCCTGGATATCGAAGCTTGCAGTTTGCGCGAATCCGCCAAACGGGAGACGCTCAAGCGCTATCAGAAGGCAGTCCAAAGACACATGGAGAAGGGCGCGCGCTTGCCGCTCAAACTCTCCGAATACCTGGAAAACGTAAAAGCCAAGAAGGCCGGGCAAACCGAAACTCAGGCGGCTTCGCCGCTGCCCCAAACCCGTTAGACGAGTGGGGCAGGTCGGCGACCTGCCTTTTCGCGTATCCTTAGAGCATGGGTTGCGGAAGCGGTATACCGGGTCCTGGGACCGAGGAAGTCAACAAGAGCGGACGCCAGGTGTTTTGCGTCAAGTTCCAGCGTGAAATGCCGGGCTTGGACGAACCGCCTTTCGATAATCACCCCCTGGGCCAGCGCATCTACGAAAACGTCTCCAAAGAGGCGTGGAAGATGTGGCTGGAACAGATGAAGATGCTCATGAACGAGTATCGGCTCAACCTGGGCACCCAGGAAGCGCAGGAGTTCCTGCTCAAGCAGATGGAAGATTATTTCTTCGGCGAGGGATCGGCCCTGCCCGCCGGCTACGTTCCGCCCCGATCGAAGAACTAAGGCGGGCGGGTCTACCCAGCCGGCCGGTACGCCACGCAGTCAATCTCCACCAGCATCTCGGCATTGTGGAACTGGGCTTCGACGGTGGTGCGCGCAGGGCGGTCCTGCGGGAAAAACTGTGCGTAGACTTCGTTCATCTGTTTAAACTCGCCGGCGTCCTTCAGGAACACGGAGCACTTGACCACATCCGAGAGCTTGGCGCCGCAGGCTTCCAAAATGACGCGGATGTTGGTGAGCGTGACCCAGGTCTGATGGCGGATGTCCCCAGGCGAGATTTTGTCGGTCACCGGATCCACCGGTCCCTGGCCGCTCACGAAAATGAAATCGCCCGCGCGCACCGCGGGGGAGTATGGCCCGCGCGGCGTGGGAGCGTGATGCGGAAAGATGCGTTCGACAGCCACGTTTCCTCTCTGCCGCCGAGCCTTACATGCCCTCGGGCTTCTTGCGGCGCGGCGGACGGCGGGTTCCGCCTCCACCTCCGCCCTGCGGCTTGGAGACGCGCTTGCGCGTGACCGTCTTCCTGGGCTTAGGCGGCGGAGGATTGGGCTCGAAGATGGTCGGCTGGCCCTCGACGTAAGGCTGCGGCTCGTATTCCTCTTCTTCTTCCACTTCGGCCGCGGGAGGCGCTTCCGGCGCCGGCGGCACGGCCGGCGGATAGAACTCCGCGCCCAGCGACACGATCATCACGCCCTGCTCCTCGTGCGGCTCCATGCGCACCACGGTCTTGTCCTGAGCGTAATTCAGAAATTCGCTGAACGCCTGAAATCCGTAAGCGCTGACGTCGTAGTTGGGCTGCTCCGTTTTGAACCAGCCGGCAAGATCCTCCACCGGGCAGCCATTCTCGATCTCCAGGCGATGGTTTTCCAGCACATCGCGCAGGGGCGGCAGCAGATCCTCGGGCTTCAGCTGCGGACGCTCGGGCTGCGAGAAGCCTTTGCGCTCGATGACGTAGCGCCCGCCGGTGCCGCTGACCTGCACCAGATCGCCGCGCTTGAGCTTCTCAACGAAGTCGGAGAAGCTGGAAGCTCCGTAGGCGCGTTCATTGAACGCCGAATCCAGTTGCAGCATGGTCGACTTCAGCAAGCCCAACTGCGGCTGCACCGCGCGCCGCTCCAGCACTTGCAGAGCGCGCTCCACCAGCGGCATGGCCAGCGCCAGATCCAGCGGAGCCGGACGTTGCCGCCGGTCTCCGCGATCCTGTCTCTCGGGACGTTCGCCGGCGGCACGATCACCGGCGGGACGATCGCTGGCGGGACGATCGCCACGATCCCCGCCGCGGTCCCCAGCGGGACGGCCCCCATGCTGCCGCGGGGCCCGCACCTCGCCCGGCAGCGTCACTGGCGCCGGTGAGGAATCCGACAGCAGCGACTCGAAGCTGATGAACTCGTGGCAATTCTGTTGCAGGATGGTCGAGGTGAAGGCCTTGCCGCCCACCACGAACACCGTTTTTCCGTACTCCTTCAGCTTGTTCACCAGCGGAATGAAATCGCTGTCGCCGCTGACGATGGCGAAGGCGTTCACGTGCGTGTGCGTAAAGGCCATCTCCAGCGCGTCCAGCGCCAGGTTGATGTCGGCGCCGTTCTTGTCGCCGCGCGGGGAGGGAATGCGCTGCACCATCTGCACCGCGCTTTCTGCCATCTGCCGCGTGGCGCCATCCTGGCGTCCCCAGTTGGCGTAGGCGAATTTGGCGACGATGTCCCCGCGCTCCTTTAAGGCCTCCAGGGCCAGGGACACGTCAAACTCCCGCCGCAGCGTCGATTTGAGACCAATCTCAATGTTGTCGTAATCGACGAATACGGCTATATTCAATTTCTCTTGCATTTTTTTCTTTCTCCATCGGGGCTCACCCGGCTTCCGGCCGGCAAAAAGCGCCCCTATAACCGGTCACGCCGTCTGCGGGACCGAGCGTCGGATGAATTCCACAATACCTTCCAGAGACGCGCCGGGTTGGAATACGGCGGCCACTCCCAGGCGCTTCAATTGTGCGGCATCTTCATCCGGGACGATGCCGCCCACCAGGACGACTACATCGTCCATGTGTTTTTCTCGAAGCAATTCCATCACGCGAGGCACGATGGTGTTGTGCGCTCCCGAAAGAATGGACAGGCCGATGACCTGCACGTCCTCCTGGAGCGCGGCGTTGACGATCATTTCCGGGGTCTGGCGCAGCCCGGTGTAGACGACCTCCATACCGGCATCCCGCAACGCCCTGGCGATTACCTTGGCGCCGCGGTCGTGGCCGTCGAGGCCGGGCTTGGCTACCAGCACCCGGATTCTCTGATCCATAAAGGTCGAAAACTGATTCCAGATCCGATGCGCCCCAACCGCCTTCAGAGGCAGCGCGGTGCATCTCGCTTCAGTATAGCGCTTACTGCCGATCTTTTATTGGTTGCCCGGGGGTTTGTCAAGCAGCTTGAACGTTACCTGGATTTGTGCCGTCACCGCAACCGGATTGCCATCCTTTTGGCCCGGCTTGAATTTCCACTGCCGGACCGCGTCGATGGCCTTTTGATCCAGCCCCGGATCGAGGGACCGAACCACCTTGATATTCCGGGCGGCTCCGTTTTCATCAACCACCAGCGAGAGCAACACCGAGCCCTCGATTTTGGCGCGCCGGGCTTCCTCGGCGTATTTGGGCTGGGTGCTGGAGATCACCACGGGGTTCGTCACTCCGCTGCCGGGCCGGACGGCGGGTCCGTTGAAATCCCCAATCGGAGCCGCCGCGGCTATAGGGGCTGGCGCTTTGGGCGGCGGCGCCACAACCGGACCAGGTTTTGGGAGCGCCTTGAGCAGATCCTCCAGCGCCGCTTCCTGATATCCTTCCGGGACCCGAAACATTGCGTCCGGCAGCAGATAAGTGGACAGCTCGGCGAGGCTGAAGGTTACCTCAACCAGCGGGGCGTTTACATCCCCAGTCGGGGCCAAGCCCGGGCCACCCTGCGCCTGCAACAGGGCCACAATCCCCGGAGCGAAGGCCGCGGTTTGAGTTTTCAGCATCAGCTTGCCCTTGGCGCTTGTTAGCTCCTTCATCGCATCGCTCAGCCCGCCCGCGCCCGCCAACGGGCCCAGGATCTTCTCGATGATCGCGCCCGGATCGGCGCTTGGCCCCAGTCCAGCCGAACAGGTGGCCATCTGGTTCAGAGCGGGATTCCGCGTCAGCTCGTCGGCCGTGGCCACCCATTCGTGTATATCCATGCGGAAGCCGCCTGGAACTCCTGCCAGATTCGGAATCTCGATGGACACGGTGACCAGATTGTCCTCCGCCTGGATCCCTTGAATGGCGGTGGTTTCTCCGCTCTTCCGCGTCTGCACGTCGATCTTCAGGTTCTGAAACAGACCCTGAAGCGTCTGCTGCGCGCCAGCGGGCGGTTGTTGCTGCGCGATCACCCTGTCCATGTACTCGGCCAGGGGAACCTTTGCGAACTGTTTGGTCGCCGGATTGAAGAGCGTAATTTCACCCTTGCCGGTATCGATGATCGAGTTAAGAGGGCCGAACGAGCTGGTGCACTTGTCCCCCTTGACTCGCATCGTGATCTCACCGGGAAGCATGCCCGCGATCTGCGGCTTGACCATGTCCGCGACGGCCGCGGGAAACGCGGACCCGAATTTCATCTCGAACTGGTATCGAACGGTGAGGTCGGCCCGGACGGCTTGCGACGCCAAAATGGCTAATAAGGCTAGAGCGAACTTGCCGCGATGCATGCTCCGAGTCTATCGCAACGCCACCACGGAGTCGGTGGTGATCAGCCGCACCCGGATGAATTCGAAACCCGCGGCGCCGGCCGGGATGCTGAAACGGGTCACGCGATGGACCCCCGGTAGGATGAAGTACATGGGCCAGACGCCGTCGTCGAGCGTCTTGCGGGACCCGTCCAGGAAGCGCACCATGACATACACTTGATCGATGGTGAACGGGCAGGTATTGGTCCAATCCGCCCAATAGTGGGTGTCGTCGGTCTTGAGCAGCCTGCGCACCTTGAAACACGTGGGGATGGCCTTATCGCCAGGATTACCAGCCGGAGTATCGGCGGCCGTATCCGCGGCCCAGGCAAACCCGCAGCAGAGAAACATTGCGGTCCATAGATGTTTCATCTTAGGCGTTTTTTCGGCGGAGACCCTAAATAACTGTAGGGTAGCAGCTAAACATCCACAGGGGCAAATGTTTCCGGCTTGCGCGCGATCGTCTCGAAGTTGCTCGATACCGCCCGCAGAAATGGCGTACGGATCGGGACTTCATCCAGGCCTCGCGCCAGCCGATAACCCCAGCGCCAGGAAGGAAATAATCCGGCCAGCGGCGTGGAGCAAAAATCGTAATAGCGGAAACGCGCTTCCAAGCCCGCTTCCCGGAAGCGCCGGACCGTTTCCGCGGGCTTCAGCTCATGCTCGTCGGGGGTTTGATAGCGGCGCATGAGACGCGGCAGCAGCAGCGCGCCCAACGCTCCCGAAAGCCGGTAGCGGCTCGGATCGAGCCCATAAAAGACACCGCCCGGTTTGAGCCATTCGAGAACGCTCCGCGCCAGTTTCCCCAATTCAGCGTCGGGAAGATGATGCAGAAAAAAGATGCCGATGATGACATCGAAGCCCGCGTCGACGCTGGCTGCCTTGAAACCAGCTTGGTCCGCGCTCGCCTCCACAAACTCGATGTTCGTCAATCCCCCGAGCCGCGCGTCCTCGCGAGCCTGGCGGATCGCCGCCGGAGACACATCCACGCCCGTGACCGAGGCGACGTGCCGAGCCAGCAGCAGCTCCGTATCGCCGATGCCGCAGCCCAGGCTCAACACGCGCGATTCCCGCCCCGCCCCGGTGGCCTCCAGAATGCGCCGGACCATGTGCCTGCGAAGCTCCCGCACCGCGGGCTTGGCGAAATGCCGCTGCGCGAAGCCCGAGTACAGCGCTTCGTGATGCGCCAGCTCCCGCGCTAGTGTTTCGTCCGGCAAATTTCAGTGTAATCCGGCGTCGCCTCGCGCTCGTATACTTCAGTGGAGAGTGAAACATCACAATGCACAAGAACTTCGCTAAGATTACAACCGTTCTCACATTTTCAGTGGCTCTGGCCATGCCGGCGCTGTCGGCGGACAAGGATAAGTCGCTGTATGAGAGGCTGGGAGGCAAAAAGTCCATCACCGCCGTCGTCGATGAATTTGTGGGCCGCGTAGCCATGGACGCCTGCATCAACCACTACTTCGCGCAAACGGCCGCCGACCCGGAACGCATGAAGAAATTCAAACTGAACCTGGTCTACCAGATCTGCCAGGCCAGCGGCGGTCCCTGCCGCTACACCGGCAAAAGTATGAAGGAGGCCCACGCGGGCATGGGCATTACCAGCGCCGATTTCAACGCCCTGGTGGAGGACCTGAGCGGCGCCCTGGACAAGTTCAAGGTCAAGGACAAAGAGAAGAATGAGCTGCTGGGGGCCCTGGCGCCCATGCAATCCGACATCGTGACCAAGTAGTGCCGATTCTGAACCGCGACGGTGACGGAGCGGTTAGTGCCGGAAATGCCGGACTCCCGTAAACACCATCGCGAGGCCCAGGCGGTTGGCGGCGGCGATCACTTCGTCGTCCCGCATCGATCCTCCCGGTTGAATCACCGCCGTGATGCCGTGCTTGGCGGCTTCCTCCACCCCGTCCGGGAAAGGAAAGAAAGCGTCGGAGGCGAGCACGGTTCCCTTCAGCGGCAGGATCGCCTTCATCGCGCCGATCTTTACCGAATCCACACGGCTCATTTGTCCCGCGCCGACGCTCACCGTTTGCCCTGCGCGGGCGTACACGATGGCGTTGGACTTGACGTGCTTCGAAACCCGCCAGCCGAATTCCAGCGCGGCCCATTCTTCCCCGCTGGGCGCACGTTCGGTCTTGACCTGCGCGTCTTCGCGGCGAAAAACGTGTACGTCGGGAGTCTGCGCCAGATAGCCTCCGCTGATGGACTTGACCACCAGATCCGCGGGACCCGGAGCAACTCGCAGCAGACGCAGATTTTTCCTCGGCTCAAGAATCTGCCGCGCCTCCAGTGAGTATCCCGGCGCGGCGATGGCCTCGATAAACGTTTGCGCGATCTTGGCTGCCGTGTCCGCGTCCACCTCGCGATTGAATGCCAGCACGCCGCCATAGGCGGAAACCGGGTCGGCCTCGAACGCCCTCTGGTAGCTTTCCTTGAGCGTCGCCCCCTCCGCGCACCCGCACGGATTGGTGTGTTTGATAATGGCCGCGGCCGGATCGTCGAATTCGCCGATCAACTGCCAGGCGGCGTCCAGATCAACCAGGTTGTTGTAGGAGAGCTCCTTGCCTTGAAACTGCTGGGCTCCGGCAATCCCGTAGGGACCGGAGGCGTAGCGATCGGAAGTATAAAGCCCCGCGCTTTGGTGCGGATTCTCGCCATAGCGCAGCGCCAGCTTGCGCGGCACGCGCAGATCGAGCATCGCCGGCAAGGGGCTCGCCGGCAAAGCCTCGCCCGTGGGCGGGATTTCAGCCAGCCTCGCCGTGATCGCCCGGTCATACGCCGCGGTCAGCGCGAACGCCTGCTTGGCGAGTCTCCAGCGAGTGTCCTCGCAGAGCCCACCCGCGCCCAGTTCCTCCGCAATCGCGGCATAATCGCCGGGCGAAACCACCACCGCGACGTCCCGCCAGTTCTTGGCGGCCGCCCGGATCATGGTCGGCCCGCCGATATCGATATTCTCGATCAATTCTTCGAGCGGCGCGTCGGGCTTGGCGGCCACTTTCGCGAAGTCGTACAGGTTCACGACCACCAGATCGATGGGCTGGATGCCGCGGGCGGCCAGCGACCGCATGTGTTCGGCGTTGGAGCGCACCGCCAGGATCCCTCCGGCGATGGCCGGATGCAGGGTCTTGACGCGCCCGTCCAGCATCTCCGGAAAGCGAGTAACGTCAGCCACTTCCTGAAGCTGCGGCACCCCCGCGTCCTTCAGCAGGCGGAAGGTGCCGCCGGTCGAAAGAATCTCCACCCCCATCGAGGCCAGCGCTTTCGCGAAGTCGATGATTCCGGTCTTGTCGGTCACGCTCAGCAGGGCTCGCCGAATGGCAGGCATGCATGGTATTGTCCCACGCCCCGGAAAAGAGCGAGAATGAAGATAATGGGTCGAAGACTCCGGCGAAACTGGCTGTCGACGGTGGCAATGGCCGCGACGCTCGCGTCAGTGTGGCTCGCTGGGGTGGTTCCCGCGCGCGCCGACGAGGATCTGGCCGAAGGCACAATCCTGGTGGCCGACCGGAAGCTCAAAGACCAGAACTTCGTTCAAACCGTGGTGCTGATTGTCACTTATGACGACCGGGGCGCGGTCGGGCTGGTGCTCAACCGTCAAAGCGACATTCCGATTTCGGAACTTCTGGCCGGGGTGAAGGACGCCAGGAATCGCAAAGACACCGCGTTTTCCGGAGGCCCGGTGGAGCCGAAGAGCGTTCTGGCTCTGCTGCGCACACACGAAGGGCCGCGCGGCGCCCAGCATGTCGCCGGCGAGATCTGGGCCATTCTGGACCAGGATCTTCTCGAAGACGCTTTGAAGGCGCACACGGGCTCCGACCAACTGCGCTTCTACGTGGGTTATGCCGGCTGGGGGCCCGGGCAGTTGGAGACCGAGTTGGAAGCCGGCGCCTGGCGCGTAATCCGCGGCAGTGCCGATACCGTGTTCGACGCCAAGCCCGACTCTCTCTGGGATCGCGTCGTGCGCAATCTGGACGTGACCCTCGCGAAGCTACTAAATGTGGGGCGGACGCCCCCGTCCGCGCGCGACCCCCTGGTCGCTCCTTAAGAAGTCGCGCCTTAAGAAGCACTGCCTCAGTCCGGGACGTTGGCTACGTAGAACGGAACCTGAGGTGAAATCGAATTGTCCACCCCGACCGCAATGCCGAAGGGCGGAGGGCCCATCATATCCAAATTTGGCGCCCGCGCATCCACCCGCAACATATCGATCGGCATACCCGGAATGCTGCCGGCGTATGCCGGCGTTACGGTGTCCACACCGACACCGGAGCTAAACCCCTCGAAGATCGTAAAGTAAAAATCAGCCTGCACGCTCAATGCCGGCGCCGGAGCCGGCGAGCTAGCAATCGTCCCGTCCGGCAGGGAGGGACTGAGCGCTCCCGCTCCGCTAACGAAAATGGATATCGTGGTGAACGGAGCAGCCGGGTTCGACGCCGAGTTCACGCTGCCGTCGGAATTCAAAACCACGAAGATGTTCGGCTGCACCGGCACCACTTGCAGAGGCAGCGTCTGCGAAGTGCCGGCTGCCGAGGTGATCGTCATATTCACCTGCACGCTGCCCTGGAGCGGGAGCGCCGCCTCGGCTTCATAGGGCACCAGCAGATTGATCTGATTCGTCGACGCATAAATGAGTGGTGCGAGCACCCCGCCGATCGAAACCTGGGTCCCTCCCAGCGAGCTCGAAACCACGCCGCCCTGAACGATCTGCCCAACCCCTGCCGCAGGCCCCAGCCCAGTCCCATAAATGCTCACGTATTCGCCGGGAGCCACCGTGTTCGTCACCGCATTCACAGCCGAATCCGCCACGCCTAGAATAGAAACCCCGGTGGGCGTCGCGCGCGGAAGCCGCAGCGCAAAGCCGGTCGAGATCGGCGCGATGAATCCCTCGCCCTGCGGCGGTCCAATCACGGTCAGGCTGCCATCGGGATTCAATACCAGGTCCTGGCCCGCGACGCCATCCGGCAACAGTTCGGAAAACAGCACGCTCGATCCATCCGGCGCAAGTTCGGCAATCAGGTTGCCGCCCAAAACCAGAGAGTTCGGATGCAACAACAACCCCGACGGATCGGGAGCCGGCTCAGTAATCCAAATATCGCCCTGGGCGTCGAGCCTCAGTTTCGGCGGCGCCGCATAGTTGCTTTCGCCGTAGAAAGTCGAGAACAGGAGGCCCGCGCCGGTCGAATCCAGCTTCGCGATAAAGCTGTCATAGGTTCCCGTGAACCCCGGCTGAAGGGCCCCGGAGGTGACTGGGAAATTCGACTCCGAAGTGACACCGGCAAGCACCGCGTCTCCGCTGGAATCCAGCGCCATGCCGCCCAGCGTCGTCGGAGACACCGAGTTTCCTTCGCCCAGAAACGTCGACCAGATCAGGGCCGTCCCTTGCGCGTTCAAGCGCGTGACGAATAGATTTGGCGTGTTGTCCGCGCCCTGAAATTGCGTCTGAAACGCCCCCGCCGTCACCGGGAAATCGGAAGCGTCCGTGACGCCGGTCACCGTGGCGAGCCCGTTTGCATCCACGGCCAACGCCGCGACGGTGGTGCCCGGAAGCAAGGGAAAACAACTGGAGCACACCGGCAGCGGAAACGGCACCTGCTGGCCGCCCAGCAAGGTCGAATAGGTCACAGTATAGGGCGGGGTGGTTTGATTCGGGTCCGGCGCGAGTCTTGCGATGAAGCCGTAGGTCGGCCGGTCTCCTAAGCCCGAGGGCGACTGCAAGCTAGGGATCTGGCTTGTAAAGGCGCCCGCCGTAGCCGGAAAATCCAACTGGCTGGTCGATCCAGCAATGTACAAATTCCCGCCCGAATCAAACGCGATGGCATTGATGATAGTCGTGCCATTGGGGTCCATCCCGCCGAACGTGCCGGCGAACAGCACGTTGGCGCCGGTGTTATCGAGCTTCACGATCAGGCCAACTTCGGGTGAGGCAGTGGGGGCCGAGCCGGGCGGTGGCGGATAAGGGGGCGGTGGCGTCCCGCCAACGATCCAAAGATTGCCCGCCGAGTCCACCGCTGCGGCGGCAGGGAAGTCGCCGGTGCCTACCTCGAGAGGGAAGTTCGAGACGACCTTGCCGCTCGGATCCAGTTTCGTCACCCAAATCACCAACGGATCCGACAAGGGGCTCGGAGGCCGCAACTCGGAGAAACTTACGACGAAGTTGTTCCCGTTCCCGTCCACGGCGATGCAGCAAGGGTCCGCGCCAACATAGGAGAGAGTAGCTGGCTGCGCGCGGGCAGTCGAAACCAGAAATGCGAGCAGCACGGCGGTCCGGACCGAACCAACGACAGTCATCCTACCTTTAAACCGCCTTCTTGCGGCGCAGCCCCTCCAGCAGCATCCCCGCGATCTGGCGGCCGTGATCGTAGGCTTCCTCGTACACCGCCCGCCGCTCGGCCCGCGTGAATCCGTAGCCCAGCCGATACAGCCGCTCCAGCGACAACCCCACCGCGAAGGTGCCCGCCCAGGCGATGCCCGCCTTCGGAATCAGTCCTCCGCCAAAGGGGATTTTCCCCACCAGCTCGCGAGCCAGGGCGCGCCACCCGAACGCCCCCGCCGCAATCGAGGCGATTTCCGACCGTTGCTCGCGATACCCCGGCGTGCGGTCGCTCAAGCCCGCCAGCAAAAACGCCATGCGGATCTGGTTCATCGTCAGGAATGCCGCGTCCGAGCCGAATTCGCCCACGGCCCATGGGACCCAGCCCAGGAAGGGAACCACGTCGGGAATCGCGGTGGCCAGACAGAACAGAGCGTTTTCCTTGGCTACCGAGCGGATGACGTGCTGCGCCGCGGGCTTGCGGAACGGATAAAACTGGCGCGCCAGCGGGAGCAGCAGATCGTCGCGCTGGCGCAGAATCCGCCGCAAACAATCCTCCGGTGCGTCCAGGTCGAGAGAAAATCCTTGCTCCGGCCGCAGCAGGGAAGCCTCGTAAATCGCCACGTCGCAATTCTCAACGTGGCCGCGCTGGAGCATCTGAGCGGCTTCCACGCGGCGCTGCGCGGACAGATGCGCAGGCACCAGGTACGCTTCCATCCTGGCCAGGGAATCGTGCGAAGCAGCCACCAGCCCCAACCGCACCGGCTTCATTGCGGATTCGCGGACTTCCCCTGGGTTCAGATTCGCCAGCGCTTGCTTTACCTGGTGGAGAACGGGGATCGGCATACCGGCGCTGGGCTTCGGAACATCACGCGAAGCTCCTGTCTCCATTCTATCCCCACGCCGATGCGCTCAACCTCGACCTCGCGGGAAAAGAACCGCAGCACCGTTTCATTGGACGGGTGAAAGTCCAGGGCCGGAGCCACCAGCAGCAAGCGTGGCGGATCGGCGCGCAGCTCCAGACCCGGGAAATATCCGCGGCCCGCGAACTCGCCGCGCTCCAGGTGCCATTTCACGCGCATCCAGTAATCCAGAGCCTGAAGCGGAAGATGGATGTCCTGGGAGGCTTTCACCTCCACGATGACCAGCCTTCCGGAACGATCCGCCGCGAGAATATCCAGCATGCCGCGCTCCCCAGCGGCGAATTGCGGCACTTGGCCGTAGAGCGGATGAGGCAGCAGCGCCGCATCCACTCGCTCGATGTTGCTTCGCACCTGCGATTCCAGCCAGGCTTCGGGATGCCGCGAATACAGAGGATGAACGCGATCCTGGCGAGCGTCGCGCCGTTCGGCCAGACCTCGCGCCAGAGCCTCGATCTCGGCGATCTGGATCTGGGCGAGCTGGGCTTCGGTCGAAACCTCGATCCTGTGGTCGAGACCGAAGCTCATCCGGCCGCCCTCTGCCCGCGCGAACTCCAACCCGTGCACGGCCAGGCTGACGGCGCCATCGGGATGGTCGCGGCGTGTCACATTTTCGATTTCGGCGAGGCGCTCGACCCAATCGAGCAGTTGCGTCGGGCTCGCCGCCAGAGGCCTGTGGCACGGCGCCGCCAGAGGGCGGCTAAAAGGTTGGACCCGTGTATCGAAATTGGTGTAGTCGCGGGGATCGACCGCTTCCTCGGTCCCATCCGGATAATGCACGAACACCGCATAGCCGGGGGCCTGTTCCCCAGTCCTCATTGACTGGCCGAAATGGGGCAGGTCTGCGACCTGCCAATTCCGCGCAGCGTCATCCAGGTACCGGATGCGATGGCACGTCGTTGCCTCCTTCCCTTCGGGAACAAAGATCGCCAGCCCCTGAACAGGCACTCGCGTCTCGCGCCGTCGCACATAATCCAGCCAGATCAGGCCGAAGGTGAGTGCGCCGTCCACGTCCAAGGCATCCTCGGCCGCGCCGATCGCCGCCAGCGCTGAGCCGCCCTTGCGCAGCAGCGCCCTCGGATAGCTGGGGGACAGGCTGTGGTGCAGGTCCGCCTCCGTGCTCAGCTCCGCGATGCGCCAGCTCGGAAATTGCCGCAGCAGCGACCGGCGGAATCGCTCCCGATACTTCAGCCGAGCCCCTCGGCGCGATGTGTCGCGGCTGGCCGGATGCGCCAGATCCACCAGCGCCAGCCGTCCTGTCAGCCCTCCGAAGCGCTCCACTTCCAGTTCCAGCCGGCCGCGATGCTCGGAATGAACCGCGCGCAGACGCCGCACCAGATTGCGCGTCTCGCTCCAGACCTCCAAAGTCGCCGCTTCACCCCGCCGCTCCAGCTTGAAGTTATCCGTGCCGATCGGGATGGGATCGTCGCCCGGATCGAGCACCGCGGGCTTGCGGGCTGTCTCCAGAAACCGCACCGTCGCCTCGTACGCCGTCGCCTTGGTCTGTTTCGGGGCCGCCATCAACTAATTAGGTGCGCTCCGACTCCTGAAAATATCAGGCGATCGTGAAACCGCAGGGGCAGAGATATAATCCACTCGTTATGGCGACTGAGACTCTCGAAACCACGTGTTGCGTTGTCGGCGGCGGACCTGCCGGCGTGATGCTGGGTTACCTGTTGGCGCGAGTAGGCGTTTCCGTCACCGTGCTCGAGAAGCACAACGACTTCTTCCGCGATTTTCGCGGCGACACGGTCCATCCCTCCACCCTGGAGGTGATGTATGAGCTTGGGCTTCTAGAAGACTTCCTGAAGCTGCCGCACCAGCAATTGACCTCCGTAGGCGGCGTTTTCGGAGACTTCGCGTTTCAGGCCGCCGATTTCCGCGATGTTCCGGCGCGTTGCAAGTTCGTCGCGCTCATGCCGCAGTGGGACTTTCTGAACTTCCTGTGCTCGCGGGCGAAACACTATTCTGCCTTCGATCTTCGAATGCGGCACGAAGCCGTCGGGCTCCTTCAAGACCGTGGCCGAATCACCGGCGTGGAAGCTCGCACGCCCGAAGGAGTCGTAAAGATTCGCGCGGACCTGGTGGTTGGCTGCGACGGCCGCCACGCGACCACGCGCCAGGCGGCGCACTTTGAAGTGATCGAATCGGGAGTCCCGATCGACGTGCTCTGGTTCCGCATCAGCCGCAATGCCAACGACCCTGAGCAGGTCCTCGGCATGGTCAATTACGGCAAGGCGCTGATCCTCATCAATCGTGGTGATTATTTCCAATCCGGATTCATCATCCGCAAGGGATCCTTCGATGAAATGAAGCGGCACGGCTTGGACGTTTTCCGGAGAAGCATTTTGCAAATCGCGCCCTATCTCGGCGACCGCGTTGAGGAGCTGAAGGACTGGGATCAGATCAAGCTGTTAACCGTCCAGATCAACCGACTGCGGCGGTGGAGCCGGCCCGGGCTCCTTTGCATCGGCGATGCCGCGCATGCCATGTCGCCGGCCGGAGGAATCGGCATCAACCTTGCGATTCAGGACGCCGTTGCAACGGCGAATCTTCTTGCCGATGCCTTGCGTGAGCGCCGGCTCACCGACGCGCTGCTCGCCCGCGTGCAACGTCGGCGCGAGTTTCCCACGCGCCTCACCCAAGCCGTCCAGGTGAATGCGCACAAGGGATTCGAATACGTGTTTCGCCACCCAGGCCGAATTCATGCGCCCTGGCAGATGAGGCTCGCATTTCGAATACCGGGCGTCCAACGCCTGATCGCCCGCTTCGTCGGCATCGGTGTTCGTCCGGAGCACGTCCACGATACAAAGGCCGGGCGCGGCGCCGCCGAAACCTCACTGCGGCGTATCGCCGTGTTTGCGGGTATTCTTACGGGCATCGCCGCCCGCGCCGTGCGAATCCTCAGTCGCTAGCAAGTTTCACAGTTTCGTGGGGCGGAGTCCTCGTCCGCGGACCGGCCCCCTGGCCGGTCCTGTCGCGTGCGACTCACATGCGCGACCAGGGGTCGCGTGCGGTGGGCCTCACTCCGGTACAGCGGAAGATCGCGGCACCCGAACCGGCCATCGGTACCCAATTCCAGGCCATGAAACTCGGTGAAATCGTGGGCGTACAACTCCAGCAGCTTCGCCGGGATCGACTCATGCTCCGGTCCGGCGAGTACCAGTTCGAGGAGCTCCGGCATATTCTCAAGGCCGATTGTACCTCTTGACAGTTTCCATATTTCTGCTATTGTCGAAATATGCCCGCCGCGAAAACCAGCGCACGTACCAATAAGACAACCGCCGAGCAGCTTGCCAAATACGCCGATATGTTCACCGCCATGGGCACCGAGCCGCGCCTGCGCATCATGCAGCTCCTGCTCTCGGCTCACCCCAACGGCCTCGTCGTCGGCGAAATCCAAAGCGAGCTCGGCATCCCCAATTCCACCCTGTCGCACCATCTCGAAAAGCTCAAGAACGAGGATCTGGTCAAGGTGCGCCGCGAAAGCACGTTCCTCTGGTACACCGCCAATACCGAAGCCCTGAGGGACCTGCTCGGCTTTCTCTACGTCGAGTGCTGCACCCGCAACAAGGCTGTCAAACCCGAGGCAATCATCACCCTCTGCAAGTAGAAAACAACCTATGGAAATCAAACACGTCGTCCGAGAAAAATACGGCCAGGCCGCCCTCCGCGTGGCCACCGGCGGCAGCTCCTGTTGCGGCGCCGCGCCATCATTACTGGATTGCTGCGATCCCATCACCTCCAATCTCTACGAACTCAGCCAGACCGCCGGACTCCCCGAGGAGGCCGTGAAAGCCTCGCTCGGCTGCGGCAATCCGACCGCGCTGGCCCAGCTCAACCCCGGCGAGACGGTGCTCGATCTAGGCTCCGGAGGCGGCATCGACGCGCTGCTTTCCGCCCGCCGCGTCGGCCCCGCCGGGAAGGCTTACGGCCTCGATATGACCGATGAGATGCTGGCCCTCGCGCGCGAGAACCAGCGCAAGGCCGGGGTCGCGAACGCCGAGTTTCTCAAGGGCGAAATCGAAAGCATTCCCCTGCCCGATAACTCCGTCGACGTCGTCATCTCCAACTGCGTCATCAATCTCTCCGCCGACAAGGACCGCGTGCTGCGCGAGGCCTTCCGCGTATTGAAGCCCGGCGGCCGCTTCGCCGTTTCCGATGTGGTGGTCCGCGGCAAGGTTCCTGAACAGGTTCGTCTCAGCATGGAGATGTGGGTCGGCTGCATCGCCGGGGCGCTCCACGACGACGAATATATCGGCAAGCTCGTCAAGGCCGGATTCAAGGACATCGAAATCGAGCCCACCCGCGTCTACGGCATCGAAGGCGCCCGCCAATTCCTGACCGGCGAAGGCATCGACGTCGACGCCATCGCGCCGCTAGTCGAAAACAAATTCATGAGCGCGTTTATCCGCGCCGTGAAACCCGCTGCAAAGGAGTGTTGTGGCCCGGCGTGCTGTAGCTGAGGCGCTCGGGACCGCCTTTCTGCTCGCCGCCGTCGTCGGCTCCGGCATCATGGGCGAACGGCTGGCCGGAGGAAACGTCGCCATCGCGCTGCTCGCCAATACGCTCGCGACCGGAGCCATGCTGGTCGCGCTGATTCTCACCTTCGGTCCCATCTCGGGAGCGCACCTCAATCCAGCCGTCACGCTGGCCGATGCTTCCCACGGTGGTCTGCCCTGGCGCGAAGTCCCGGTCTATCTCGCCGGACAAATCATTGGCGCCTTCACCGGTGTCGCGTCGGCTCATCTAATGTTCGGCGAGCCGTTGTTCTTCGCCTCGCGCCACGTCCGAGCCGGCAACGCCCAGCTCTTCAGCGAATTCATCGCGACCTTCGGGCTTCTGTCCGTCATCTGGGGGTGCTCCTGGGGTCGTTCCGGTTCGCGCTCTTCCGCCGTGCCGTTCGCGGTCGGCGCTTACATCACCGGAGCCTACTGGTTCACGTCTTCCACTTCCTTCGCCAACCCCGCCGTCACGCTGGCTCGCGCCGCGTCCGACACATTCGCGGGCATCCGGCCATTGGACGCGCCGGGCTTCATCGTGGCGCAGCTCGCCGGAGCGATGGCGGCAACATTCCTCTTCAAGTGGCTGGTCCCTCAGAAAGAAACCGCCGATGCCCGCTAAACAACGAGTCCTCATCCTCTGCACCGGAAACTCGGCGCGGAGCCAGATGGCCGAAGGCCTCTTGAGTCACGATGCCGGCGACCGCTTCGAGGTGTTCAGCGCCGGAACCAAACCGAGCCGCGTCCGCCCCGAGGCCATCGAGGCCATGCGCGAGCTGGGCGTCGATATCTCCGGTCACCGTTCCAAGAGCGTCGATGAATTTAACGGCCGGCCTTTCGACTACGTCCTGACCGTCTGCGACAACGCCAAGGAAAGTTGCCCGATCTTTCCCACCCAGACCGTCGCTATCCATCGCAACTTCGAAGACCCCGCCGCGCTAGTGGGCTCCGAAGAGGAGCGGCTCACCCTCTTCCGCCGCGTCCGCGATGAGATCCGCGAATACCTGAAGACCTTCCCGCCCGATCCCCGATAAACAATGCCGCAACCCCTCCGAAAAGCGTTATGATGTACTCGACGGTTGAAAGGTGCGTCCGAAGAATGACGATCCTCGCGCGTGGATTTCGGCTCTTTACCGTTGCCGCTACTGTTGCTGTTGTTGTCGGCCTGGGGAATGCCAGCCTGGCGAGCATTTCTCAACAACGAGAGCAGAGCCATCGCTCGCTGCTGCACGCTAGGATCACGCTTGCTAACGGCGCGGATCGCGCGGTCACGCTGGAGGGCGTTGGATGCAACGTCAGTATGTGTTCGCGCGTCGCTATCCGCACCACGAAGGTTGATAGCGTGTGGCTCGATGGGCTCACTTCTGTTACCGGCATCGCCGCGGGCGATGACGCCGGGCCGGTGAAAGCGATCTTCCATTTCAGGAACGGTGCAGAACGCGAGACCTCCATTACAAGCGGGAACCGCGTGCTCTATCTTCGGGGACGCTTCGGACTCACGGAAAAGTTGGATCTTGGCAGTGTAGTCAAGATTGACTTCGAGTAAATTACGCTGGCCCTGCCCAACCCAGTCACAAGGAATTTCACCAGTCGCTTCAATGGTTTGCGGAAATCCGCTAGAAGCGGCGCGCTAGACTGGAGGCGTGACAGGTTTTCTTCGAGGCCTCGAAGCGTCGCATGTTAGGTGGTGCTGTACTTCCGCGCGGGATAGCGGTTATTGCCAGGCGGAAGAATTTAAGGATCGATCCTTTATAAATCCGGCGGTGAATATCAAAACATCGTCGGACATCAGAGAACTGGTACTCGAAGCGTGACAATCGGACGGCCAGCCAGCTGTTTAGTGGGCCCACGCGAGAGACGGTTCAAATCATTGGCGGCCGGTAACGCACGGCGATAAGTCCGAGAGCCCCGGCCGCCGCG
>Ga0182024_10000339_pt1 | contig 118868 bp, 101 predicted proteins | sample P32metaG_FD_120480 | JGI IMG/M metagenome (GOLD analysis project Ga0182024, IMG submission 120480) | Permafrost microbial communities from Stordalen Mire, Sweden - P3-2 metaG (Illumina Assembly) | ecosystem: Environmental > Terrestrial > Soil > Wetlands > Permafrost | place: Sweden: Stordalen... | reverse complement strand
ACTGGTGGAAATATCGGATAACCGTGAGTCTTTAATGAAGGACAATAGCCGAGCCGGGGCCCCATCCTAGAGACAGCTCAATCCATTCAGCGGCCTGGTGAAACTCCGGGCCGCTCGCGACAATTCGTACGCCCGTAGTGTTTCCTTTTTTTTGGGGTGGCGCGAGCTTGCAGCCCCCTATCAGGCGGCCCTGTTGTGACCATAATCAAATGTGCGAAGAGCTACCGTCTTTCTCCTAACCTCGGCCGCGGCGCTGCATGCTCAATCATTCCTCCTCCCTGACGACGTCATCCCCAAAAAACACATCATCGAACTGACCATCGATCCTGCTCGCGATACTTTCACCGGCTGGGCTCAGATCGAAGTCGAGCTGACCAAACCAACCCGGATCATCGGAGTGAATGCGAAGGACCTCAAGGTGCAATCCTCGTCGATAGTCTGGCAAGGGCGCACCATCCCTGCGCAAGCCTCTATCGGGGGCGAGACGATTCTCCTGCCGCTCGATTCCCCCATCGGCCCCGGCCCGGCGATCATCTCCATTCACTATCAAGCGAAGCTCGACGAAAAAGCCGTCGCCGGCCCCTATCGCAATAAAGTCGCCGGCGATTGGTACGCCTTCACCACCTTCACCCCCATCGACGCGCGCCGCGCTTTCCCCTGCTTCGACGAGCCTCGCTTCAAAACGCCGTGGGAAATTTCGATCCATATCAAGCGCAGCGACAAAGCATTCTCCAACGCCGCCCAAATCAGCGAAACAAACGAGCCGAACGGCATGAAGCTCGTCAAGTTCGCGCCAACTCAACCCTTGGCCGCCGAAGTTGTCGCCTTCTGCGTCGGACCGTTCGATGTTTATGAAGGAGCGCCCGCGGGCCACGGCACGCCCATCCGAGTCATCTCCGCCAAGGGACAGCGTGAGCGATCGAAGCTTGCCGCGCAAGCCACCGTCGACGTGTTGCCTCGCCTCGAAGCCTACACCGGCATCCCCTACCCGTTCGGAAAACTCGATCATGTCGCCGTCCCGGAGTTCAAATTCGGCGCCGTAGAAAACGTCGGTATGATCACTTACAAATCCACCGCGCTGCTGTTGCAGCCTGCCGACGACGAAGCTCAAAAATCGCGCCGCATCCGCGCGCTCCAAGCCCACGAGATCGGCCATCAATGGTTCGGAGACATGGTCACACAGGCCACCTGGGACGACGTCTGGTTGAGCGAAGGTTTCGCCACATGGTTCTCGGCAAAAGTGATGGATCAGGAGCAACCGCCGGAGCGTAGGCTGCTTGCCTCCGTCGCCGCGCGCGAGCGCATCATGGCCACCGACGCCGGGCCCAAGACGCGCCCCGTGCGTTTGGAAATGCACAGCCGCAAAGATATGGACGGCGTCTACAGCCAGATCGTTTATCAGAAAGGCGCGGCGATCCTAATGATGCTCGACGGCTGGCTGGGCGAGGATCGAGTGCGCGACGGCCTCCACCAATACTTGCTGGCTCACAAATTCGGCAACGTGACCACGGCCGATCTCGAATCGTCGCTCGAAGGCAGCAAGCCCGTGCTCGACAGTTATTTGAATCAAACCGGAATCCCGTCGATTCACGCGAAGTGCGGCGGCGCTCATCTGACCATCGAGCAGACCAACGCCGCGCACGATTGGAAGGTCCCCGTCTGCTGGCGCGGCGAAGGTGTCGTTGCGAGCTGCACCGTTCTCGATTCGCATGCCGAGATCGCGGTCGGCTCCTGCCCCGCGTGGATCTACCTGAACGCGCACGGAAGCGGTTACTACCGGACCGAATTTACTCCCGACCAGCTTGCTGCCCTGGACCTGACGAAGCTAACGGCCGCCGAACGCCTGACGCTGATCTACGATCTGCGCGCGTCGAAGATCATCGCATCGCCTCTGCTGAAGGCGCTCGAATCCGATCCCGAGCCCGAAATCGCCAAAGCCGCAACCGACGTAATGGCCGGAAAATAACCCGCGCCTTTGTTGCCGCTTAGGTAATTATCAACCACCGATATTATCAACCGATCGAGCCCCATGCGTCAGCTTGGGGCTATTTCCACGCCCGAACAAGCCCCAAGCTGACGCATGGGGCTCCAGAGCTTACTGACATGCGGAATGTCGCCGTTACTTCAACACCGCCGGCTGCGTGAACGCTCCATTGCCCGCCGAATCCCACGCCGCGAAGCGCACCCACTTCTTTCCCGCCGGATCGAACGGAATCCTGAAGCGATGGTTCCCCATCGGCCCCAGCTCCGTCGCCCTCACGATCTCGCGCCCGGTCGTTTTTCCGTCACCCCAAACCAGCTCGACGAACTCCAGCGGGAACGTCCACTCCACTTCGGCGGTATAGGCGTTCCCCGCAATCGCCCAGTTGCGCAGCAGCACTTCGCCGCTCGAAACGAAATAATCGCCCGCCCGCATCGCCTTCGCGATCGGACCCCAGTCCTCGGTAAACTTCGGCACCCGATCCAGCTTCACGTAGTTCACAATCAACTGCGGAAACGTTTCGTCGTCAGGATATTTCATGTACGTGTCACCCTCGGCGATCATGTACTTCGGACCCGCGCCCCAGTTATTCATTTCGTCCAGCAGACCCAGGCACCGCACTTCGCAAATCCTCTGTTGCGATTGGTCCACCGGCAGCGACTGATAGGACCCTCCCAGAAACCGGTCGCTCAAAAAATGCGCCGAGTCGCGCACCGCGTCCGGATATCCCGCCGAACCCTTCGTCCGCGGATGAGCCTGCCACATTAAGCCCTGCTCGCGGCGCAGCATATCCAGTTCCTCCGCTGCCGAGCCAATGTGATAAACCTTCCCATACGGCGCTTCGTCGCCGACGAACGCCTGCCCCGCCTGCCGCACGTGCGACCAGTAAACCGGACGCGGCAGGAACGTGATGTAATGCCCGCCCAGCGTCGCATCCGGCTCCTCGCCCGGAATCAGCAAAAAATTACGATCGGAAAATCGCTTGCATCCTTCGAAGTACACCTGTTGCTCCTTGAACCGCAGCGGGCCCGGATCGTTGGGATGCGAATCGCTGTGAAAATCGGCCAGGATCGCCACGTCGATGCCGAGCCCTCGAAAAACCTGCAACCAGCTCGGTTGCACGTCCATCGATCCGGCGTCGGTCAGCTCTTCGTTGAAGTGCATGTGGAAGTGGCTCACCAGCACTTTGAACCCAGGCATCTCTTTATAGCGATCGTCGTGCGTGTACTTGAGAATCTCGTCCGCCGTTTCATGCCCGCCCTCCGGACTCAGATAGAAATAAGCCGGCATCCGCTGCCATGTTCCGGGAGGCGCATTGTAGAGCGCGAAATTATTGATGTCGTGCCGCGCCTCATGGGCGGTCTTCTCCCACTCCGCATCGGAAACGCCCAAAGGACGGTAAGGCTCCTCGCGATCCGCCTGCCGCACTCCCACCGCGAAGGAATTCTCGCTGTCCTTCCGGTAATACACAAACCCGAGATTGGTCTCAATCTCGCGGGCGAAGAAAAATTTGTGCGACGGCGGCAAAAACGCGAGCGAGCCCCCGCCCGTCTCGACAATCCCCAGCCGGTTGCGAGCCTTCAGCGCCACCTGATCCGTATTCACCGATCCGCCGAACGCATATTGCTGCCAGGATCGCGCCACATCTCTCCAGACCAGCTTCGTGTCGTCGTGAATCGCCAGCCCCTTTAGGCCAGCCGAGTACTTATAAGCGACCGACTGCTCCTCGGTCTTCGCAATCGCTTCCACGCGCAGCAGGTTCGAACCGTGATACGCCGTGAACTGCAAATCGCCCGCGAAAATTCCCATGCGCAAGCCGGGGAACGTCACCTCGATGCGCGCACCGTCGGTCTTCACGCGGCATCCTTGCACCTGAAAGCTGGCCGATGCATGCCGAACTTCCTCAGGTTTGCGTGGCAGATCCAGATTCGTGTTCGGCGCGCCCGGAATCATCAGCGGCGCATCCCAGAACGCGAACCATTTCTCGCGCTCGACCACGTCCGGCGTCAGCGCGACGCCGAGTGCGCGCAGCGGAGCCATCTGTTGTTCGGAAAGACGGCGCCTTCCGCTGGTGACGTCGAACTCCGGCGTCAAATCTTTACCCAGCACCACCCATTTGCCTCCGCTCTTGCGAGCCTCCAGATCGCTCACCAAGGGCTGGCCGTTGCGGATGGTCAATGCGGCTTTCAGTTGCTCGCCGCGCTCGCCATCCCACAGGAGTTCGAGCGCTCCGCCGCGCATTTCCGCGCTGATGCCGCTGACGTGTTTGTAGTCTTTCAAATCGCAGCTAAAATCCTGCCCGACCGCGACAGAAGAGCATAAAAGGACGAAGAGATACTTCATGTGTGTCCTCCCGGGAAAAGTATAACCGGCTTTACGGCCGAAGAACGTCGCTGGCCGCGGCTTCGGCAACCAGGCGGTCTGCGTCAATGCGCAGCAGGAACCGCTCCGCGACCGCTTTTTCGGCCGCGGCCTTCACCGCATCGACATAAGCCTGGTGAGTGCCGTAACGTTCCTCAAGCGAGGCCCGAGGATCGCCCGACGCCGCGCGTTCGGCCCTGGTCTTGGCGAAAGGCACATAGCCGCCGCTCAAAGTGCAGATTTTTCCCTGGTCGAATCCCGCGGTCACGATGTTCCACCCGAGATAAGTGCCCAGAGGGACCTGCCGCAAAACGGACGCCACCCCTCCCAGGTCGTTCCCGTCGCGATCCACTTTCGGCACCAGCGTCGGAAGGATCTTTTTCACCGTGGGCGGCTGCCTGGTGATCAGTCCGGACTCGTCCTGGTAATTGAAATCCGGCCCGAAGTCGTAATCGTAAGCCGGGTTCACCACGCCGTCGGGCGAAGGCGCGCCGGGGATGCTGGGAAATCCGAGGGCAGCCTTCGTGGCGGGCGCGAGTTGTCCCTGGTCCAGGCGAGGATAACGACTCGCAGGCGGCTCCGTCCCCTTGGTCACCCAGTCGATCAAAGCTACGGTCAGGGCGCGCATGGTATCGCTTTCCGGATTAGGATTGGCCGGAAGCACGCAGCCGTTGGGAGGCTGCGGGGCCGCGGTGTTGAAACCGCCTCGTCCGCCGCCGTGCGTCGTTCCAGGAAAGAAGTAGCGGCGGACGTTGGACGGCAGAGGAATGTCCGCCTTGGCGTCGGTGCCCACCAGGTCGGGCGACTCGCGCAGGAACCAGAACTCCACTCCGCCGAAGGTGTCGAAAATCTTGGGGCAGGTATTGGACGCGCGGCAGCGGTCCAGCAACCCGCGGGTGGTGCGGCCTCGCGCCTTGTCCGGATAATCGCTCCACCACAGCACGCCCTCGCTGCCGGGCTGATACATGGCTGCGTAGCCTCCACCCACCGCGAAACGGAAATTGAGAGCCAGCTGCCGCGCGGCGATATGAGGATTAGCGCCGTCCCACACAATGCGCCCTGCTTCGTCCTGATTGAAACCCAGGTGGATAAAACTGCGAATGAAGTTACCGGACTGAGAATCACCGCGGCTGATCACCCACTTCACGTTCTTGGCGAGAGGGTTGTCCTCAGCCGCGTAGCGCAGGAACGAATTCAAGTCGCGTGTGGCGGCGAAACCGATTCCCAGGACTAAAGGATCCTTGGCCGTGTAGGTCACGACGTATTCGGAACTATGGTCGAACCCGCCCTTCACGCACAATTTGGAAGGGTCGGGGGTGCCGGGGAACGGCGTGACGGAGCAGTCGGCGAACGCCCAATCACCGCTGGGAACGTCGACGGCAGCCGCAGTTTGAGAAGATCGCCGCGTGAGCTTCGCGTTCTTGGTGTCGAGCGTGAGCGGGCGCTGATAGGTGAGGCCAATGTAAGTCGCCGCCCCAAGGTCGACGCTCTTCGTGCCAGCAGCGATGTCGATCAAACGCTCCAGCACCGGTCCGGTCAAAGGCGAGCCGTCGGCTTTGCGCGCCACTGGCACTATGATGGTCTGCGCGTCCGGCCTCTGCAACAGATCGCCCTGCCAGCCGCTGAGAAGATTCACGCGGCCGTCGTCGGAGCCGGCCGGAGCGCCGCGGCCTCGGTTGGACACGGTGTAATAGAGCACGCCGTTCGATTTCGACATGTCGATGGGTTTCGAGAGGGCGAACGTCGCCGAATATTCCACCATGCCGCGGGCGTTGCGCGGCGCGAATTGCACGTCCATGATGATGGAGTTGCGCGGGTCCTTGGGATCGATCTCGCCGAAAAAGTGGCCGCTGAGAATCTCGTACTGGCCGACCTGGCCGAACGCCTGTCCGCCGTAAGCGGGGGATTCGCGGTGCTCCACGACGATGCGCGTGACGCGAGCCTGCGCACAATTCGCACAGAAAAGAAGGGTCAAGGCCCAAAGGCCATTCCGGTTCAGCATAACGGACATTATATGCTTGCGTCACCCGCTTGCATCAGCGCACTCATTCCGTCGAGAATGTGAGTCGGAGGCGCCCCATGAACAGACGACAGCTTCTTCGCACGGCTGGAGGGCTACCTGCCGCGGCGGCAGCGCTTTCCGCGGCATCCGTCCAACAGAAACAGATCAGGATCACCGGAATTGAAACCGACGTGTTGAAGCGTCCGGCGGGTTCTCCTTATTACGACGCGATTCATACTTTTGGAACGGGCAGCGGCTCGGTGGTGCTCCGCATTCATACCGATGCGGGAATCACCGGATGGGCCAGCAGTTCCTTCGGGATGATCGAGGGCGGGCCGCGCGTGGTCCGGACGATTCTCGAAGAGGAAGTAAAGCCCGTCCTAATCGGGAAGGACCCGGCTTTTCCCCGGCGTATCCGCGCGGACTTGTGGAAGACGCTGGAATACCAGGGCGTCGGTGGCGCGACCCAGTTCGCCATCGCCGCCGTGGATATCGCCATCTGGGACATCCTGGGCAAAAATGCGAATCTGCCGGTCTTTAAGATGCTGGGCGCGTTTCGCGATCGCATGCCGGTCTATTCGATGTGCGGTTGGTATTACGATAACGACGACGATCTTTCGCACCTGAAGCGAGCCATCAGCGAAGCCTTGGAACAGGGCTATCAGGCGGTGAAGATCAAGGTGGGGCGCGGCTCTCTCGAAGAGGACGCCCGGAGAATCCGGCTGGCTCAGGATCTCCTCGGCAAGGGCCGCCGGCTGATGGTGGACGCCAATCAGGTGTTCAATCGCAACGATGCTCTGCGCCGAGGCAGGGTGTACCAGGAGATGGGTTGTTTCTGGTATGAGGAGCCGCTGCCGCCGCAGGAGATGGAAGGTTATTCGGAACTGGCGAAGGAGCTGGACATGCGCATCGCCACCGGTGAGAACCTGAACACCAAGTACGCATTCGCCGACCTGATCTCGCGGCGGGGCGCGGATGTGGTGCAGCCCGACAACCGGCGCGCCGGCGGCGTCACGGAATGGATGGAGATTGCGGCGGTCGCCGACGCCTATGGCCTGGAAGTCGCGAGCCACGGAGGCGGGGCGACTAATCTGAACATGCTGCTGGCCATGCCCAACGCCATTTACATGGAATCCAGCGGGCCCCAGAAAATCAAGAACGGCGAGGTTGGCGCGCCCGAAGAACCCGGTATGAGCAGCGAAGTATCCGAGGCCGAAATCAAAAAATATAAAGTGTGATGCTTATAAACCGAAAACACTCTTGTGGGGCGGGCTCTCAGCCTGCAGCCGCCTCTGAAGGCGGCTCTTGCCGATGGACGAACGAGCCTGCTAAGAGTAGGCTGCCGCCGCGAGTGCCCGCCCCATATTGGGCTACGAAAACTCCGAAACAGCTCTCGGTTACCGGAAACAGTCCCCAGGCTTACGCCAGGGGTTATAACCCCGTCCGTGAGGGCGGGGATTTCGCGATTTGCGCAACAGTAACGATATCGCCGAGACGGTCCACTAATTGCTCCCCGTCGTGCTCACTTCCCCTAGAAACTTGTGCAGAAACGTCTCCATTCTGCCCAGCGTGTACAGCCAGCGGCTGTGCAGCAGAGATTCGTGCACATCGTCGGGAAAGACGATCAGTTCGTGATAGACATTGCGCTGGCGCAGCAGTTGCACCAGGCCGACCGTCTGTAGGAAGGAAACGTTGCGGTCGTCGTCGCCTTGCACCAGCAGCACGGGCGACTTCCAGCCATCGATGGCGCTGATCGCCGAGGACTTGTACGAGACCGATTCCGGATCGAGCGAGTTCCCCTCCAAATGCACGCCCGCCAGATCGATGCCCATCTTGAAAATATCCGAGTTGCGCGCCAGGGCCTCCGCCGTCAACAGACCTCCGTAAGACAGCCCCCAGATTCCGATGCGGTTGGGATCCACATCCGGTCTGGTTTGCAGGTATTTTCCGCCGGCTAGGACGTCTTTATACTCGCTGTTGCCTTGCGCTCCGCCGTTGGCAGCTTGCCGGAACGACCGGCCGTAGCCCACGCCGAGGCGGTAATTGATGGACATCACGATATAGCCCTGATTCGCCAGCCATTGATTGATGCCGTACGCCCAGTGATAAAACTGCATGTAGTGATAGGCGGGCATCATCTGGCGCGGAGGGCCGCCGTGCACGAACACGATCGCCGGCCGCCGCTCGCCCGGTTTCAAATCCTTCGGCAGGAAAATTTGATTGTGAATTTCGAGTCCGTCGTCGGCCTTGGTCAGGACGATCTCGGGCTTCACGTGCGCGTCCTTTGGAAACCCGGGCATCGACGTGGGGAACACGATCTTCTGCGTCGCGGTCCCTCCCAGTTTCCACACCCCGACCGATTGCGGCATGTTCCAATCCGCGCTCAGCGTCACGAGATATTTGCCGGAAGCCAGCGGAGTGGGATAAGTCTCCACGGCTTCGCCGGTGGTGATTTGCACGGGAGTCCCGCCCGACACCGGCACGGCCCAGATATGTCTCCGCTCGATATCTTTGGCGTTGGTGCAGTAGTAGAACGTCATCGTGTCGACGGAAAGCGCGATGGAAGTTTGATTTTCAATCAACCCGTCGGTGGTGGTCAGCAGCACAGGACGCGCCGCCGCATCCATGACGTTCACAGAGTAGTAGCGCTCCCACTCATCAACCGGCTCGGCCGGTTTTGGAGGCTCCCTCATTTCGGGATTTCCTCTGCCCGCAGCCGCAGCGCCCCTTCCATCTCGTCCACCTCTGCCGCCGCGTCCGCCTCTGCCGCCTGCGCCAGGCACCACGAACTGGAAGATGACATAGTCGCCGGCCAGGTGCGGATTTGCAATGTTCGCGGCGATCTTATCGTTTTCCTGGTTGTGCCAGATCTCCTGCGTATCGCCCGTCGCGACATCGGCCTTGTAGAAGCCGATGGTATAGCCGCCCTTGAACGTCGCCCGCATCATCCCCGGAGCGTTATTGACCGGAGTCTCCGCGTTTCCGGAAGCCGCCGCCGCCGCTCCGCGTCCACCACCCCTGCCGCCCGTCGCTGCCCCAGGACTCTGCGGAGGCGCTGCGTAATTCGCGCCGCTGCCCGCTCCTGTCTGGAGCGTCTGCTGCCCGAACGGCAACCCCGGCTGCCGCATGAAGATCAGATGCTTGCTATCGGCCATCCACATCGGCGACGTATCGAAATCCACGCTCGGCGACATGTACTTCACCGTTCGCGTGGCGACGTCGTACACCATGATGAAGCTGTGATCCACGCGAGTACTGACCCAGGCGATCTTTTTTCCATCGGGCGACCACTTGGGCTCGCTCTGCACGCCCCATTCGGTGATGAAGGCCTTTTCGCCGCGATCGACCTCCGTCGCGGGCTTCGTCCGAGTGACCTTGGCGCGGTAAATCTGCCCATCCTTAATGAAGAGAATCGAGCTGCCGTCGGGCGCTAATTCGGGATTCGCCGTGTCGACCACCCTCCAGGCCGCTCCGCCCGCCGTGCGCGCCGCCCAGATCGCATGTTCCGGTCCGTTGGGATCGGCCGTCGGATTCGGCGCCCAGCCCGAACGGTTGGGAGCCTCGCCGCGCAGGAATACCACGGTGCTGCCGTCGTCCGAGATGCGAATCGCCGACATCATGATGCCGTCGTCCTTCATGAAATTGGTCAGCCTCACCGGCGCGAAGTTCGGCGCGACGGCCGTGTAGGCATTCCTCTTGCCTTCGGCGTAATCCACCCAGGCGATGCGATCCACCTTCCGCGCCGCGACGACCTCCTGCGGCGAAGCGGGGCTCAAAAACTCCTTGTAGGAGGGAACGGTGGACGAAGCGGCCGGTAGAAACGCGGCTGCCGCGATGATCAAAATCGAAAAACGAGTCAAGGTGCGCATACTGGTTGCCGTTGAGCGATTAGTTTATCACGAGCGGCCGCGGGAGGCCTTTGCTATCGTTTCTGCATAAGGAGCTACGATGAACCGCAGAGATTTCATGCAAAGCGCCGTGGCTGGGACACTCGCGTCGTCCGCCAGCAGCGAGGCCGCGCCGTCATCCTGAAATATGGACACCACGCGACGGGATTTCGTCGAACTCGCACTGGCCGCGGCCGCGCCGGCCATCGTCGAAGCTCAGGAGGCATCCGGCAAGCCCTGGTATCTGCGCACCTATCGCTGGGGACAGACCAACATCACCGAGAAAGATCCTGAGCAATACGACATTTCCTGGTGGCGCGAGTATTGGAAGCGGAAAGAAGTGAAGGGCGTCATTATCAACGCCGGAGGCATCGTCGCCTACTATCCCAGCAAGTTTCCGCTGCATCATCGCGCGGAGTTTTTGAACGGCCGCGATCTCTATGGCGAACTCGCGAAGGCCGCGCACGACGACGGCCTGGTGGTGATTGCGCGCATGGATTCCAATCGCACGGCCGAGGATTTCTATCGCGCCCATCCCGATTGGTTCACTCGAAACGCGAACGGCGAACCCTATCGCGCCGCCGACAAATACATCGCGTGCATCAACAGCCCTTACTACGACGAGTATCTGCCCGACGTGCTGCGCGAAATCGTCGAGCGCTCCCATCCCGAAGGCTTCACCGACAACAGTTGGGCGGGCATGTCCCGAGCCAATATCTGTTATTGCGACAACTGCGAGCGCAAGTTTCGCTCCAAATCCGGCCAGGCGATTCCGCGCCGCGCGAATTGGGACGACCCTCTCTACCGGCAGTGGATCATGTGGAACTACGAGCGGCGCATTGAGGTCTGGGACCTGAACAATCGCGTCACGCGGGCCGCCGGCGGTCCTGATTGCATCTGGTCCGGGATGAACAGCGGCTCGGTTTCCTCACAGGCGAACTCTTTCCGCGACTTGAAGGAAATCTGCAGCCGCGCGAATATCCTGATGCTCGATCATCAGCGGCGCGATAACGCCACGGGCTTCCAGCAGAACGGCGATACCGGCAAGCGGGTCCATTCGCTTATGGGTTGGGACAAGCTTGCGCCAGAGAGCATGGCCATGTATGAGAATGGCCGCACGAATTTCCGCGCCGCGAGCAAGCCGGCCGCGGAGGCACGCATGTGGATGATCGCTGGAATCGCCGGCGGGATCCAGCCGTGGTGGCACCATGTGGGCGCGTATCAGGAGGACCGGCGCCAGTATCGTACCGCGGAGCCGGTCATGAAGTGGCACAAAGCGAATGAAGCCCACCTGCTGAATCGCAAGCCCGTGGCCGGCGTCGGATTGGTCTGGTCGCAAAGGAACACGGACTTCTACGGCCGTGATAATGCCGCCGAACTCGTCGATGGTCCTTATGACGGTTTTGCCCAGGCACTGATCCGGGCGCGCATTCCCTATTTGCCGGTTCACGCCGGCGATATCGACCGCGATTCCGCCGGGCTCAACGTGCTGGTTTTGCCGAACGTCGGCGCGATATCGGACGAACAATGCGCCGCGATTCGCCGCTTCATCGCGCGCGGCGGTTCGCTGATCGCGACCGGCGAAAGCAGCACCTTCAACGAGTGGGGCGATCCGCGTCCCGATTTCGCACTTGCCGATCTCCTCCACGTTCACCTGCCGAAGAAGCCTGTCTGGCAGCGCCCGCCCACGTCGTCGATCCACACCTATCTGCGCCTTCATCCCGAGTTTCGAGCGCGTGTTTATGGACCCCGAACCGGAAAGGAACCGAGTATCGCCGGGGATCGCCATCCTGTGTTGCAAGGTTTCGACGAGACCGATCTCATCCCGTTCGGAGGCACGTTGCAACCTCTCGAAGTGGACCGAAGCGCGATCGTACCTCTCACCTTCGTCCCGGAGTTTCCCATGCTGCCGCCGGAGACTTCCTGGATGCGCGTGCCCGACACCGGCATTCCCGGTCTCGTCGTCAGCCAGTCAGCGGGCGGAGGCCGCGTCGCGTATCTGGCCGCCGATCTCGACCGCCGCTACATTCGCGACTTGTTACCCGATCACGGAAACCTGCTGGCGAATTTGGTGCGGTGGGCAAACCGCGAGCCCTTTTCCCTGGGTGTCCAAGGCGCCGGTCTCGTCGATTGTCACCTCTACCAACAGCAAAACAGTCTGATCCTGCATCTTGTGAATCTGACCAATTCGGGAACCTGGCGAGCGCCGATCGACGAGCTCATTCCGATCGGACCCCTGCAAGTGGGAATCAAACTCCCGCCGGGAGTCCGATCCCGCCATGCAAGACTCACTGTCTCGGGCCGGACGCTGCCGGTGAAGACGAATCAGGGATGGGCGGAGTTTGCGGTAAACTCGATCCTCGACCACGAGATGGTGGTCGTCTCCTAGGCTGTTTTTGAAAACGGGAAGGATAGTTGGTCGGGGCGAGTGGATTCGAACCACCGGCCTCCTGGTCCCGAACCAGGCGCTCTACCAGGCTGAGCCACGCCCCGTGATACAGACTTGATTGTACCATTACGCGTGCGCCGAATTTTGATTTTGCGCTCAGGTTCGCGTCACCACTACGCTGCGCCATCCCGAGTTCCCCGCCGCGTCGTACGCCCGGATCGTGACCACGTTCGAACCCGTCAGCAGCGGGATGGTTGACGACCAGCTCGTCGTGCCGTTCGCCGTTCCCGACGATCCCGTATTGGTCGACCAGGTCACCTTCGTTACACCCACGTTGTCGCTTGCCGTTCCGCTGAACGCGATGGTTGCCGCCGACGTCGAAACCGTGGTCCCGCCCGGCGATCCGATGGTCAGTGTCGGAGGCGTCGTGTCGGTTCCTCCACCCGTTGTTACCGGAGGCGTCGTCGAAACCGCCTGCCTGGTGATGGTCACCACTTGCGACACGTGCGACGAACCAGCCGACGCCGTGACGGTAATCGTATTCACGCCCATCGCCAGTGCGATGTTCGAAATCGTCCACGCCGCAGCGCTTCCCGCCGCCGCGCCCGAAACGGCAACCGACGACGATGCGGTCGACCAGGTCACGGAAATTGTTCCCGCCCCTCCGGCTGCCGCGCCCGTCAGCGTGACCGCCGCTGCCGTCGTGGTCGCCGCCGTCGCGTTCACCGTCAGACTCAATGCCGCGCCTGTCGGCGCCGGTGTCGGAGTGGGCGTCGGCGTTGGAGTGGGCGTCGGCGTCGGCGTGGGTGTAGGCGTCGGAGTGGGTGTAGGCGTCGGAGTGGGTGTGGGCGTTGCCGAACCCGTCTGCGCCGCGTACATCGTCTGGATCGCCGCGATGTCGCCCGGTTGCAGTCCCGTGTTCATTTTGTAGTAGGGATACATTACGTCGTTCGGATTGTCGGAATGGCCCAGCCCCAACGCGTGTCCCAGTTCATGCAGAGTCACGCTGTACAGGTCCGTGTTCGTCCCGATGCCCCAGGTCTCGGAATCGTTCAGATGCATATCGCCGGCAATCGGCTCCGGATTCGGATTCGCCGGATAAAATGTATGCGCGATCACTCCTCCGGGCCCGGTAAACGGATACGCGTCGCCATGCGCGTACGTCGTCCAGAGAATATTTACCGTTTGATTGGCGGTCGCGCTGGTTCCCGGCGCCCAAGTGACTTTTACCACCGCCGCCCACTGCGCCATCGCCCGGGCGATCTCCGCCTTCGCCGCCGCCGCGTTCAACTGGCTGGTGACGCTGCTGTAGTAATAAAACACAGTCGCCGCTCCATTGGGCCCGGCCCATCCGGGGCCATACGTCGGAATCGATTGGACCGTCCCACCATTGGTGGTCAGCGCGCTGGCGCATGGCGTCACCGCGTTGCCCTGCGCCAGTTCGTTCGACGCCGGGAAAATATAGGACACCGCGTCCAGTTGCGCCAGATTCTGAACCAGTTGCATGTCGCTCGTCTGGATCATGAGGTTATGGGTGCCCAGATTTGGATTTTCGCTCAGCGTCACGCCGGAGTTCAGCAGCAGCCCTCGCGCGTCGTTCAGATTGACGTCGGGATAAAACTCCACCAGCAGATAGCCCGTGGGGTTCGACGCGTCCAGCGCGCTGATCTTGTCCGACGCCTGTATCGGAGCCGCATACCGGACGCCCAACCCGCTCAGGTTCACCGGTCCCGTCACCGCGACCAGCAGCCCGTCCTCCGGCACATCGGCCAGAACGGCAACGCCGCGCGTAGTCAACTCACTCACCTGCGCGGACGTCGGCGGACGGTGGAATTGCATCAATAAATGCCCCGCGCCCGAATCGCTTGACCCCTGCGCCTCCGTCACCACCTGGGCCGGATCGGTCCTGATGTTTCTTGTCTTGAGGATCAAAGAGGTCTGCGCCGCGGCGACCCCGGAAATAAGAAGTGCGGTCAGAAGCGACCGGCGAAAAGTAAAACCCACACTTCTCTCATCGAGAGTTTATTCAATCCGCACGAGGAAATTCCGGCCCGATTTGGCACAATCTCAACTTAGAACAACCTAGAACACTTCTAGATTGAGTCATCTACCTCCTGCTTTGGCATAGACCTAACCCAATCTTGCCCGCCTCGCGACAGCTCAGTCTGGCGAAGCATTCAAATTGCCTTTTGTTTTGTGTCGGGCGAGCGTGAGACGACCGCTTATCTCATCGACAGGTTGACAGCTCAGTCCTATAATCACCTGAGCCGTTTTGAAACAACGGGGGCAAAAGGGAGTATTAAGGATAGGCCCAGGATTCGCCCTTGGATTAATAGAAATACGCAAACGCGCCATACTGAGTAGCATGAGGCGCACCAGGAAACCACTCCTTGCCATGGCTTTGGCCGCCGCTGCTTTCGGTCAGGACCGCCCTCAGTTCGACGTCGCCTCGATCAAGCCGAACTCGCCCGGCGGAGTCAGCACCGGAGATTTTCGCTTCCTCCCCGGCGGCCGCCTCAGCGCGGAAAAAGTGGTCCTGCGATTCTTCATCCAGAACGCATACGGCCTGAAGCCTTTTCAACTCTCCGGCGGCCCGGATTGGATCGCTTCCCAGGGTTACGACATCGAGGCCAAAGCCGAGGGCAATCCCAGCAACGCGCAGATGCAGAAGATGATGCAGACTCTTCTCGAAGACCGGTTCAAACTGAAATACCATCGCGAAACGAAGGATCTCCCGGTCTACACGCTGGCCGCTGCGAAAGGCGGCCTCAAACTACCCGACGCCAAGGAAGGAAGCGATCGCGCGACCATCCGCATCTCCCGCATGACGGGGGTGCAGTTAACCGGCGAAAAGATCACGGTCGCGGAACTGGCCAGGGTCCTTTCGAACCTGCTCAGCCGCACCGTCATCGACAAAACCGGATTCACCGGGACATTCGCGGCCCATCTGTCATTTGCCCTGGACGATACGCTAGCCGGTCTTCCCCATTTCCCCGACGCACCAGACCCTGCTATTCCTTCCGTTTTCGTCGCGATCGAAGAACAACTGGGCTTGAAACTGGAATCGACGAAGGGTCCAGTGGAGATCCTGGTCATCGATCATATAGAAAGGCCGTCGGCGAATTAGTCAGATGCCCGGAATCTTCAGCGTTTGTCCGCTTCGTGACGGTCGCGGCTCAACGCTCTGCGGCGGTCGAGCCCCATGCGTAAGCTTGGGGCTTGTGCGGGCATCGAGATAGCCCCAAGCTTACGCATGGGGCTCCTCAACGGGTGATCGGCGGCGTTTTTCCGCAGCCTGGCCGCTTGCAGTGAGCTACACTCGAATGATTCTCATGACTCCCGAACGGTGGGAAAGCATTAAGAACGCGTTTGAGTGTGCCTTTGAGAGTAATCCTGAAGATCGCCCTCGTGTGATTTCCGAAGCCTGCGGAGGCGATCCCGAGTTGATCGCCGAGGTAACCAAACTCCTCGAGCAGTACGAAAACGCCGGCGATTTCTTGGCCGAGCCCGCCTTTCGGTTCTCCGGCGCGCTGACTCCCGGCACGCTGATCGCCGCCCGCTATGAGATCGAATCCCTGCTCGGCCGTGGAGGCATGGGCGAAGTTTATCGCGCTCACGACCGCCTGCTCCGCGAAACCGTCGCGCTCAAGACCATCCGCACCGATCAATCCGGCAGCGCGACTGTCATGAGCAGCCTGCAACGCGAGATTCAAACCGCCAGGAAAGTGACGCACCCCAACGTCTGCCGCGTCTTCGACCTCGGCGTGCACACCTTCGACGACGATTCGCAACCGCCCATCCAGTTCCTTTCCATGGAATTGCTCGAAGGCGAAACCCTGCTGGCGCGAATCGAGCGCAAAGGACGCCTGCCCGGAGCCGAAGCGCTGCCGTTGGCCATCCAGATGGCGGAGGGCCTGGCCGCCGCGCACGCCGCCGGGATCATTCACCGCGATTTCAAGAGCGGAAATGTCATCGTGGTCCCCGGCAAGGGCGGCGACCGCGCCGTTATCACCGATTTCGGGCTCGCGCGAGCGGATCGCAAATTGGACGGCTCCGCCACGGTCAGCCTCTCCGGCCGGCACCTGCTGGTGGGCACTATCGGCTACATGTCGCCCGAGCAGTTGACCGGCGGGCGCATCACCCCCGCGTCGGATATTTATTCGCTGGGAATTGTTCTATTCGAGATGACCACCGGGCAGCTCCCTTTCCGCGATTCCCATTTCATTCAGGCCGCCGTCCAGCGGGTCAGCGGAAATGTTCCCAGCGTCCGCCAGCTGGCTCCGGATCTGGATGCGCGTTGGGAGCGCGTGATTCGCCGGTGCATGGAAACCAAGCCGGAAGCGCGAATTTCACCGGCGAAAGCGGTGGCCGACGCGCTGCGACGCCCTCGCGTGCCGATCCCGAAGCTGGAGCTGACACGTCGCCAATGGATCGGCACGTCGGCCGCGGCCGCCGTCGTCGTCGCCGCTCCCATCGCCTGGTACGAACGCCGGAAGCCTTACATACCGCGCGCCGAAGCCCAGCGCTGGTATGAGCAGGGCGTCGAACACGTCTACGAAACCACTTATGACGCCGCGCGCAAAGCGCTGGAGCAGGCCATTGCCATCGATCCCGACTACGCTCCATCGCACGCCTACCTCGGTTTAGCTCTTCGCGAGCTCGACTACCCGGAGCGCGCGCGGGAGGAGATCCTCACCGCTCTCGCTCTCTTGGAAAGGAAGCGCCACAGCGCCGAAGACGCTCTGCGGGTCAAGGCCACGCAGCTCTTCGTCAGCGCGAATTACGATTTGGCGCAGCCTCTCATAGACGATCTGGCCAGCCACGCGCAAGGCCGAAGAAAGCAGCAGGCCGGCATCGAGCAGGGCATGCTGGCCATGTATCGCAACAAGCTGCCGGAGGCGCAACAGGCTTTCGAGAACGTGCTCGCGGCCGATCCCAGCGAAGCGGGAGCCCAACTGCGCATCGCCACGGTTTACGCCCGCCAGCGTAAGAACGACCTCGCGATCAAGTCGTTCGATCAGGCCGAAACGCTGTTCCGAGCCGCGAACAACATCGACGGCGTCACGGAAACGCTGTTCCAGAGAGGAGTATTCTTATCTCGCTCGAATCGAAGCCCCGAAGCGATTTCCGCCTTCGAGAAAGGAGTCGCCATCGCCCACGACACCGGCGACACCCATCACGAAGTGCGCCTCCAATTGGCGCTCGGCACGGCGTACGTGAATCTGGGCCAGACGGCTCGCGGCCAGCAGATCACCGAGGAGGGAATCAGGAAGGCCGTGGACAACAAAATGGAACACGCCGCCGCCGTCGGCCTTCTGGATTTGGGAAACGTGTACCTTCTACGCGGGCCGCTCGAAATGGCCGACAAGTATTTTCTTCAAGGCCTGGAGTTTGCCCGTCAAACCAAAAGTCAAAGAGTGGAGATACGCGCGCTGTCGTCGCTCGGTTCCCTGCGCGTTCAATCCGATCGTCCCAAGGAAGCCATGGAGTTTATTCAAAAGGCCCTTCCGTATTACGAACAGGGCAATTTTCTCCGGGAGACGATGCAGTCCTTGATGCTTCTGGGCCGGGCCCAAGGGCAGCTCGGACGTTTGAATGACGCGGAACAAACATTGCAAAAAGCGGCTGTGGCCGCCGAACGGCTCGGCGATGCCGAGCAATCGGGCCTCGTGCACGACTACCTGGCCACGGTGCTACTGGAGAGGGGCAGCTTCCCCAGCGCCTTGGCCGAGTTGGAGCGGGCTCTTCAGTTGTATGCGGCCGTCCGCGGTGGCCAGCTTGCGGCGTTCGGATTCGCGACTCGGGCCTTGATTGAATCGAAAGCCGGCCTTTCCAACAAGGCGGCCGCTTCGTTGTCCAACGCCGAAGCCCGTCTCGCGAAACTGGAAGGCAGCCAAACCCAGTTGCACGCGGCAATCCTGAGCGCTCATGCCGAAATTGCGTATTCCAGGCGCCAGTGGACCCAGGCCGCGCAATTTGCCCGGCAAGCGCTGGCGCTGCCTGGGAACGATGCCGATCCAAATGCCCGCCTCCTTGCTGGCGTGGCAGCAATTCGGATGGGCAAAGTCGACGCCGGTTTATCGGAAGCAAGCAACTCCATTCAGCTATACGACCAAAAGGAGCGCCAGTCGGCCGCCGCCTCCGCGCGACTGGAGCTGGCCGAAGCTCTCTGGGAAAATAACCGGCAATCCGACGCGCAAGTGTTCGCCAAAGCATCGCTCAGCTTCTTTGAGCCGATCGAGAATTGGGAAGCAATCTGGCGAGGCCGCAGGATCCTGGACGATCCCAAAGCCGCAGAAGCTCTCGACCATTGCCGTCAAATCCTGGGCCCTGAAATGTTCGAATCTTATCGCAAACGCCCGATTCTCGAAAAATTGTTGCCGTGATGTCACGGAAAACTGATAGACTGCGCTTCTCGGTTGTGAGCAGGAAAATACAAAGGAGAAAACAAAATGGGATCAGGACCAGTAGTTATTCAGGACGACGGTGGACCGCCGCTGATCGAGGAAAAGCGGCTCGCTCGGATGGGTATGAGGGTCGGCCGCAAACAGGAATTTATGCAGCAACTGGAAACCGCGAACGGCTGCCATGCTCTTCTCAGCGGCGACAAGGCCATTTCGAAGGTACTGGTGAACGGCGCCCCCCAGACCATTTCAGGTAATAAAACAACCGTTGTCGTTACTGGTGACGGCGGGACGAAAATCACCGTTTCGTCAGACGGGACTGCGGTGAAGGTCTGTACGAACGCAAAGGCGCTTGGGGAAGACTTGGTGACCGCCTGGGGACGTTATAAGGCATCCGACAAGGCCATAACGGCGGTCTCGGTCAACGGAGGAAACAACGTGCTTACCGGAGCTGAGACCAACGTGAAGGTGCAGATCGACGTCACACCTTAACCTCCCGCCGACTCCTTACTCAACTCCCCGTGCAGCCACGCCTTTGCGACCTTCCAGTCGCGCTTGACTGTGCGGGGAGACAACTCGAGAACCTCCGCGACCTCTTCCTCGGTCAGCCCCGCGAAAAAACGCAGCTCGACGATCCTGCACTGCCGCGGATCCCACTCCCGCAGCCGCTCCAGCGCCGCATCGATCTCCAGCACGTCGTCCAGCTTGTCCTCTGAAATCGCCACGATGTCGGTCAGTTCCACGCGAACTCTCTCGCCCTGCCGCTTTTGAGTCCTTTTGCGCCGCGCGTGATCCACCAGGATCAGCCGCATCTGCGTCGCCGCCACGGCAAAAAAATGCGCCCGGTTTTGAAAGCTGCGGTCGCCTTCCCCCAGCAGCCGCAGATACACTTCATTCACCAGCGCAGTGGCTTGCAAGCTGTGTCCGGGGCGTTCCCCGCGCATGTAGCGCATGGCGATGCGCCGCAGCTCCGGATAAACCACTTCAATCAGGCGCGACTCCGCCTCTTTTCTCCCGCTGCGCAATTGCTCGAGAAGGTGAGTGACCTTCCCCTCAGTTTCCATGGCCGATCGAATCAGTCTAAATCAAAATTCGCCTGAGAATATCCCTGAGCTAGTAGCACTCCTTGTATTCAGGGGTATATGCGGACACTTTCTCTTTCCTTATGCCTTTCCCTCCAGGCATTTGCCGCTTCGTATACCATTTCCACCATCGCCGGTAGCGATTGGGTTGGCGAGAACGTCCCCGCCACTTCCGCTATCTTCCTTCAGGCCGAAGGCATTGCCGCCGATAACTACGGCAACATTTATATATCGGACGCCGGCAATCACCGTGTCCGCTGCATCGCTCCCAGCGGCCTGATCCGCACCATCGCCGGCAATGGTATTCCCGGATTTTCAGGGGATAACGGCCCGGCGTCGGCCGCGCAGCTCAATTCGCCCTACGGCCTGTCCTTCGACTTCGCCGGCAATCTCTACATCGCCGACCTCGGCAACGCCCGCATCCGTCGCATTTCCCCCTCCGGAATCATCTCGACCATCGCCGGCGGAGGCGCTTTGCCGGCCGGAGGAAAAAATGAAGGCAGCATGGCGACTCTGTTGGCCTTCATCGCGCCCCGCAATATCGCCATCGATGGCTACGGCATCGTCTATATATCCGACTTCAGCGCGCATCGCGTTTATAAAATGACTACCGACGGAACGCTCACCACGCTCGCCGGCACGGGTTTTGGCGGGTATTCGGGCGACGGCGTGGCTTCGCTCTCGCTGCTGGATTATCCCACCGCGCTGGCCGTCGATCATCAAGGAAACGTCTACATCGCCGATAGCGGCAACCATCTTATTCGCAAGGTCGCTGGTGGGCAGCTCACGTCCATCGCCCGCGCCACGTTACCCACCGGCCTCGCTTTTGACGGATTCGCCACACTGTACGTCGCCGATCATTCCGCCGCGGAGATCCTCGAAATCCCGCTATCTTCGGGAACCGCGACGGCCATGAGCGTTTCCGCCACCGATCTGGCCTATGGCAATAACGGCAGTCTCTATGTCGCCGATATGACGGTCGCGCGCCGCGTCAGCGTCTTTGGAGCTTCCGCGGTGATCGCCGGGCCCGGAAATCTGGCCGAGGGCGACGGCGGACCGGCAACGCAGGCCCGCCTCAATCATCCATCGGGAATCGCGCTCGATTCCATTGGCAATCTATATATCGCCGACCACGACAACAACCGCATCCGCAGGGTTGGACTGGACGGTACCATCTCCACCTTCGCAGGCACGGGAACTGCTGGAAATACGGGGGATGGAGGATCTTCCTTGCTTGCCACTCTGAACGGCCCTTCGTCGGTCCGCTTCGATGCCTCCGGCAATCTTTACATCGCCGATACAGGCAACAACCGCATCCGCATGGTCACTCCGGGAGGCGTGATTCTGCCGGTCGCCACCGGAACTTTGAACGCGCCCGCGTACCTTATCTTCGACAAATCGCAGAACCTGTACATCGCCGACGCGACTGCAGTTTATCAGCTGACCCCGGCAAGGACCATGGTTACGATTTTCAGCGGACTTCAATCCCCCCGCGGTATGGCCTTCGATTCGAACGGCAACTTCTATTTCGTCGAAACCGGAACCAAACAGGTCTGGATGTTCGCGCCTTCGGGCAGCCATTCGCAGCTCGCTTCCGGCGTCTGGAATTCGCCGCAGAGTGTGGCCATCGATGGCTCCGGCAACGTTCTCGTAGCCGATAGCGGACTGGCGCAGGTGCTGAGTATCAACTCGTTTGGGCAGGTGACGCCGGTTTCAGGCACCGGAACCGCCGGATTCGCGGGCGACGGAGGCTCGTCCGTGCTGGCCCAGTTGAACGCGCCTTCGGATCTGCTGGTGAGTTCGGCGGGCGCCTGGAACGGCTCGGTTTATCTCGCCGATGCGGGCAATAATCGCATTCGCCAGCTGGTGCCCGGCGCAACGCAGGTCACCGTCGCGCCGATTCTCATCGTCAACGCGGTCAATGCCGCCAGCTTGACGCCGGGTCCCATTGCTCCGGGAATGCTGATGGCTTTGGTCGGAACCGGGTTGACCATGAACGATATCGGGCAAACACAAGTGCTGTTTAATTCCACCGCCGCGCCGATTCTTTCCATCACTCCCACTGAGGTGCTGGTCCGCGTGCCCGTCTCGCTCGCCGGGGTCCAGAGTGTCGTGATCACAATCGACAATCAGGGCGAGCAGATCGCGCAGATTACGGCGAATATTGCGATTGCAGCTCCCGCTTTGTTTGGGAATTCGAGCGGCCAGGCTTCGGTGCTCAATCAGGATGGGACGCTCAATTCTCCCTCCAATCCAGCCGCCCGCGGCTCGGTCATTGCCCTGTTCGGAACCGGCGAAGGAGTTACCGGGCTGCCGTTCAGCGTATCGCTGGGAGGCTACGCGGCTACCGTTCTTTATGCCGGTCCAGCCGGTAATTATCCTGGAATGTTCCAAATCAACGCCCAGTTGCCCACCGGCTACTTTTCGCCGGGCACCTGGCCCGTGGTGGTCAATGTCGGCGCATTTTCGACGCAGGCGGGGCTGACCATCACGGTTTTTTGATGATCGCTCCCTGCGGTCGCGGCTCGGTAGACAGCTGGTTTTACGCAGCGCCGATTCCGAGCCGCGACCATAGGGAGCGATCATCTCTCAGCAGCCTTTGAGCGCCTGCACTTCTTCTTCTAATTGAATGCCGAATTTCTCAAAGACGCCGGCCTTCAGCATTTCAATCAACTGCCATAAATCGCGGGCCGTGCCGCCGCCGGCGTTGTAGATCAGATTGGCGTGATAATCGGCCACTCGCAGGCCCACGATGGCCAGGCCTTTGGCTCCCGCCGCTTCCAGAAAATAGGCTGAGGGAACCTTCCCTTCGCGGACGATTTTTTCGGGGACCTGGACCCCAGCGGGCAACTCGGCAAGCAGCAGGTTCTTAAAAATGCTGCCGGCGCATTTCATCGTCGGAGGATATTTTTCGTTGCGGATTTTAAGGATGCCAGCCGCCGTAGAACGCAGTTCCGCGGAATCGGCCGGATGCAGTTTCAGGACCGCATCCAGCACCACCCAGTCCTTGCACGATTTGAAAATGCTGCTTCTATAGCTGAAATTGGCCTGATCTGTAGATAATTCGCGCGTTTCCGAGCCATCGAAAAACCGCACGCTTTCCACGCATTCCTGGATGGAATGTCCATAGGCCCCGGCATTGCCATAAATCGCGCCTCCCGCCCAGCCGGGAATTCCGGTCATGGTTTCCAGCCCTTTTAAGCCGGAGTCGATGGTCCGGTCGACCAGATCTTGCAGCATCGCTCCGGCTTCGACACGGACTCGGGTGCCTTCAATTTCTATGTTCTTGGCAACGTAGCGAACCACCACGCCGGGAAATCCTTCGTCGTCGGCAATCAGGTTCGTGCCGCCGCCGATAACGGCTTTGGGCGTGCCGCTCGACTTGGCGAGCTCCAACGTTTCGGCGAGCGCGTCGACAGTGGAAACGTTGGCCAGCATGCGCGCCGGGCCTCCGATTTCGAAGCGCGTATAGCGCGCCAGCGGAGCGTTCAGGAAAAGCTGTACATTGGGAATCGCCGAGAGGCGAAAGAGCATCTCTTCCAATTATATGTTCCCTGCCGAAGCCCTCACATTCTTAAAAGGTCTCGAGAAGAACAACACCCGCGACTGGTTCCAGCCGAGGAAGGAAATTTTCGACTCGAAGCTAAAGGAGCCGATGCTCGCATTCGTCGAGCAGATCAACGCGGAGCTGCTGAAGTTCGCGCCGGAGCACATTACCGAGCCTAAGAAATCCGTCTATCGAATTTATCGCGACACTCGTTTCAGCAAGGATAAGACGCCGTATAAGACCCACCTGGCAGCGATTTTTCCGCGCCGCGGGTTGGGCAAGGATGCCGCCGCGGGATATTACTTTCACGTGTCGGCAAAAGGAGTCGGGATCGCGTGCGGAGCTTACGCGCCGGGGCCGGAACAGTTGCTGGCCATCCGCCGTTTTATCGCGGCCAACGAAAAATTGTTCCGCGCGACAGCGGCGAAAGCGAAGAAGTTGATGGGGCCGGTGCAGGGGTCCACGTTGCAGCGCGTGCCGAAGGGCTTCGATTCCGGGCATCCGGCCGCGGAGTGGATCAAGATGAAGCAGTGGTATTGCTGGGTGGAGCTGGACGCGGCGCTGGCGACGTCGCCCCGGTTGAAATCGGAAATCGTGAAACGGTTCAAGGCGATGGCGCCGCTGGTGGAGCTGTTGAATAAGCCTTTGTTGGGGAAAAGATAACTCCATTACCGTGGTAATGGAAGACATGGCGATCGCCCAATCGAAGATTACGGCCCAGGGACAGATTTCGGTACCGGCCGAAATTCGGAAAAGGCTCGGCATGGCACTCCGCGTCGGGTCGAACGGGGTCGAACGGGGTCGAACGGGTCGAACGGGACAGCCTGAAGTGACTCCTTACTCGATTTCGTGAGAGTGGCACTCTGATCTGTCACCTTCCCTCAATGCTACGCCGAGGCCACCAGTTTTTCAAAGCCCCAGCGCCTCCAGGATCGCTGAAAGTGCTGCTCCAGCCGGTTCACGAACTCATCGCCTCCGAACGGGCGGCCCGCGTACGTGCATCGTCTCAAGAGCAGGACCTGGTCCGACGCCGTCTCCGCCGCGTGCATTTCGCACCACGTCTGGGCTCCTCCGGCCTTCTCCCAAAACGCCATGTCGAGCAGTGCGGAGCGATCTTTCTCCCGCCCCAGGTGGGCGGCGGCGCTTGACCAGCGGTACTCCGCCGAGGCCCTCGCCAGGCACGCACGGCAGGGATTCTGCTCCACGTAGCGCAGCGCCACCCAAAGATGACTCTCCGCCAAAGGGCATGAAAAATAGCGCTGCTGCCATAGATGGCCGGTGCGATGCCGCCGCGTATTCAAGTACTGCGAGTAGCGCCCATGGGCCCGCCGGAACAGCACCGCCAGCGAATCCTCCCGCTCCGGCACCACCACCAGGTGGACATGATTGGTCATCAGGCAGTAGGCCAGCACGCGGCACTCCGCGTCGGCCAACTGCTCGCGAATCAGCGACAGGTACATCTTGTAGTCGGTGGGCGAATAAAACACGCGCTGGCGATTACTCCCACGCTGCGTGACGTGATAAGGCAGTCCGGGCATCACACATCGTGCATTTCGGGGCATCTGACAAAACAGTGGCCTGATCAACCGAATCCTCTCAAGGGGACGCGCCAGTGTGGTGCTTTCGCTATGTCGGAAAAGGAGTCACTTCAGGCTGTCCCTTTCGACCAGAGCGCTGGCCGTGGCGATCGCCGCTTCTGTTCCCACCCCTGCAAAATGCGTTCCTGGCGCGACAGGTGAGCAGCTAGCGGCTAAAAGGGAAGAGAGTCAGGGACGGTCTCGTCCGTCCCGCGTTCCCCGAGTTTAACGTCCCGATCTGCCCAGTCCAACATGGAGGACGGCAGGGGCGTCCGAGGACAAGTTTATGACCACTGTCTCGGCGCGCGATTGATCGTGAAATAAAATCGGCTGAACCGCGACCACTTGGCTACCACGAAGTACAGTCAGGATATATGGACCGTGGAACCAGCCGTGAATTCTGAACTCACCCGACCGATCAACGAGAGCATCTTCCTGATCATTTGAGACGAGGCCACTAAGACGAACCCGTAGAGGGTCCGGAGAAACTCCAACGTCGGGTGCAGGCTGAAGCCGGAATTTTGTCGTCGAATAGGGCGGATAGGACTCGGACAATGGCGAGGGCTCCCTTTCTGCGATCACGACAACAGTTTGCTCGGGTCGCTCGACAGACACACTGCCCCAGATCTGGCTGGAAGACTCGGCTGCGGCGTCGCGGCGAAGCGTAAACACGTATTCGCCGTGTGGAATCGCCGTTGCCTTAAGTCCGTCGAAGTGGCTGGCGAATTCTCCCGACCCTCCTTTGAGATGAAATGTTTGAACACGAGCAGGAATGCTCTTGCCTAGTGCGTCGACCACGAGGATTGTCAAAGATGACTTCTGTTCCTCCGAAACCAGTGCGAGCGCAGAGAGCACCACGAGAGGGAAGAGTCGATTGGTCGTGGTCATAGCGTTATTGGTTCTTGCTGAACGTCATGCCGGAGAAACAATCGTTCATTAGAGTGGTTGTAATTTTGCCGCCGTTTGTTCCAGGCGCGAACCCTAGCGCCTGCAGCATGAGTGCGTCGCCATTAGAGCCAACGTACTGGCCAGACGTGTGGAGGCTCTCGTGCACTAGTAGGGCTAGGTTCCAGGCGTCTGTGTCCCAAGAGCCGTTGGTCGGGGAATACCCAGGAAGGTTGGCGACTGTTGAGGGATTGTAAGCTCCCACCATAAAATAAATTGTGTTGCCCTGCGTGACGGCGAGCGGATAAGCACCAGCACTGTTCCGCTGTGCAAAGTAGCTGCTAATTGCGGGATCGGCCGATGTGCTGATGTTGGCATCTTCGATTAGAGTCAGCACGTCACCCTGTGTAACCTTGAGTGCCGTCAAATCCTTCTCACAATTCGCGCTTACAGCCCAGTTGTCGCTCTCCAGGAACGTTTTGGCGCTGTTATAGTAATTCTCCGTCGACGTAACTGTTGAGCCCTGCTGCCCCGGATCACTTCCTGGCAAACGCCCTGGACGCTGCTCTTCAGGCGGATAGCACGCGAGCAGGTCGCGATCGCACGAGGGACCGGACGGGGGACCCTCGCCGGGCTCTTCGTGGGTATGGCAGAAGTCCGCTCCACAATCGTCTAGACCTGATGGATCTAGCCTGTTGACTGGATCGCCGCGCGTGTAAGCGTACCGATTCCAGCTTCCAGGGTCCCTCGGCCCGACGCTGGCTGTGTACGGATCGGGACTCATAAACCTACCCATCCCCGGTTGGTGGTAGCGATTCTTGGCGTAATCGAGCGAAGTTTCCGCATCTCTGAAGTAGCCGGTAAACTTCTCCGTACCATTGGTCGTCGCCGAGGGTTTCTCTTGACCCCAAGGATAGAATTTGCCGACCGATCCCAGCCGGTCGGTCGCGACGTTGCCGGTGTTGTTTGAAATTAGTCTCGCGCCGAAGTAAGAATTGTAGGTCGCCGAAGTCAATCCGCTGACGCTGTACGTCATCAGCTTTTGGCCGGTCACGCTCCAGAAGGTGACCTCGTCCAGCGTGATTGTTTGGCTGCTGTTGACGGTGCCGCGCCAGACTCGTTTGTTGCCTGGAGCGTAGGAGTAGAACGTGCCGACTCCGTAGAGAGTTGGCGGATGCATGCGGTTCGCGACATCGTAAGTGTAATCCCAACCAGGTGGCACGTTGGAGCAGTTGTAAGGGGCAACGGACTGGGTAAGGATGTTTCCGTTGGCGTCCGCACAATCCGTTGTTTGCAGGTTGTTCGACGCGTTATAAACGACGCTCAGCGTCGGAGCTGTGCCGGCCGTTACAATTTGATCGGTCAGGTTGCCGAAGCCGTCGTAGGCATAACTCTGTCCCCACGAGCCGCTCGTTGCAACCGCGCTGGCCAAGCGGTTGAGAGCGTCGTAGGCGTAGACGACCTGCTCGCCACTGAGGTTGTCGGTCTGCGAGGTGATTTTGCCGTTGTTCTGGGTGGAAGAATAGTTGTACGTGATGTTGATATTGCCACCGGGGTATCCGTAGGCGGTGGAAGTGATGTTCGTCAACTGGCCCATGGTGTTGTAAGTGCGGGTCTCGCTCAGAACATTTCCGCTGATGGAGAGTAGCCGGTTGGCCGGATCGTAGGTTGTCCCCGTGACCAATTGAGCTGAGCCGCTGGTCATGGTGTTCAGACGCCCCATGGTATCGTAGCCGTAGCTGTAATTGGGGCCGCCGCCGGGATACTGGATGGTGGTCATTCTGCCTTCGGTGTCGTAGGCGTAGGTCGCTTCCAGGTCGGCCACGGTGGAGGAATTTCGCGTGACGGTCAGTCCCTTGTTCGTTTTCTGGCCGGCCTGGCTGTAGCCGTAGGTTTCGGTGAATGTTGTGCTGCAAACGAATCCGCCATAATACTGGACTTGCGCCAGCCGCCCCGACGAGTAATTTGGATTATAGGTGTTGTATGCGGCGTCGTAAAAATAATTTTCCTGCTGGCAGGTATCCTCCGTGCCGGAAGTTCCGGTGGGATAGCGCTGCACCTTGATGAGCCGCGTCTGAGTGCCGCTGGGCCGAGGCATGGAAACCTGGCTCATATTATCCCATCGTCGCAGTCCGCGCCGCCGGAGGAGAACGAAATCGTATCTAGATCAACGTGGGGATTTCGCAATCCGCCATGCCAGCTGGCTTCGGGGACCGAGGCATCCCCGAAGCCGAACCAGTTAACCCGCCACGATGAGGTCGTTGGTCACGCTGGCGACCAGCGGTACTCCATGGGCCCTAATGCCGGCCAGGTTTTTGTCCCCTTGAGTCCGCACGCTGCCGACCAGCGTGACGTTCTGATGGCCGACCACGATGTGGATCGCGGTTCCGGGTTGGAGCCCCAACATCAGCGCGCGATAGACCCCGGCGCGGATATCGTTGTCGACCAGGTCGCCGGGGAGAACCTGGAGTTCGTTGCCGACCTTGGCGACGCCTGCGATGTGCTCCACGGCCTTTTCGGCGGAAGTCTTGAGGTCCGGGGTGGCGACCTGGCCGAACAGGGTCACCTTGGCGCCGTCGACGGTGTAGTTGAGGTTATCGAACACGCCGTGATTAGGAAGCGCCTGCAGTTGTCGAGTAACTTCCTGGGCAAGCTCGGTCGGCTGCGCGGCGGCGAAAACTGCAAATGCGAGAAACAATGTGGTTTTCATATCCACCTCCTGCCCTAAGGACGCCCGGTTCGCGGCCCCAAGTAACGTGGATTTTTGTTAATAATTGTTGCCTACGTGTGCGTTGGCAGGACGTCGCGTAGCGGATAATCCACCACGATTACTTTTCCGCTGGTGATCGCTTTCACCGAATGGGGTGTGTTCGACGGAACGATTGCGACTAAGCCGGGAAACACGCGCCGTGCCATGCCGGCGATGGTTAATTCCAGCTCGCCTTCGATGACTTCGTAAACCTCTTCCTGGGGATGAAAATGCTCGTGGATGGACGCGCCCTGCTCGAATTCGTAATGGGCGAAGGTCATGCTGGGCGAATCGAAATAGCGGCCCCGCCAGCCAGGGAGCCGCTCGACTGCCGGGAGTTGGCTGGTATCGATGAAAGGCATTATTTCTCGACAGTGAGGTTGTTGGTGACGCCGAAAACTCCGGAGACACCGTTGGCGGCGATGCCGGCGATGGTTTTGTCGCCTTCGCTCGAAACCACGCCGATCAGGGTGACGTTGCCGTTTTTCACGATAATGTGGATCGGCGGGACGGCTCCCATCTGGTAGCGCTCAAGAGGAGGCCTGGAGAAAATCGCCCGGTAGACGGCCCGGCGGATACGGTCGTCATTCGGGGAGAGCGGGAGCACTTCGATTTCATTATCGACACGCTCCACCCCTTCAATCCTTTTAACGACATTTTCGGCGTCGGATTTGAGCGTCGGCCTGGTCACCTGGCCGAATAAAGTGACTTTTGCCCCATCCACGCGGTAGGCGAGGTTGTCGAAAACGCCATAATAGGGGAGCATTACCAGCTCGTGCCGCACTTCCTTGGTTATTTTTTCCTGATTGGGTTGGGCGGCGCTAAGAACGGCAAGTGCGAGGAACACTAGAGTTTTCATTCGGGCCTCCTTCCTAATAATAGATACCCAAAAGAAATTTGGTGATTATGCACTTGACAAATATAAAGGGTTTAGCGCATAATTGAAACATGAAGAACACGCCGTCGCTGATAGACGTTACGAAGCAGTTCGGAACGACTGCGCAGTGCGTCTCTTACCTCGAAGCGGCACGTTGGCCGGATGGTGTTCGCTGCCTCGTTTGTGGCTGCGATAAAATCTCCAAGTTCGTAACGAACGAAACCGAACGTGAGCGGAATCGGAAAGGCGTCGTCAAGACCGTCCGTGTTCCGGCCCGATATCTCTACACCTGCCTTGAGCCGACCTGCGGTTTCCAGTTCAGCCCTACAGCTGGCACAATCATGCACGATTCACACCTTCCGTTGCCGCAGTGGTTCATGGCAGCCGCGCTGATGTGCAACGCTAAAAAGGGCCTTTCTGCGAAGCAAATGGAACGCGACCTTGGCGTTTCCTATCGCACAGCGTGGTATCTTAATCATCGCATCCGCAAAGCGATGGAGGACGGCGCTCCGGGGCTACTGACGGGCACGGTCGAAGCCGACGAAACCTACGTGGGCGGCGACTACGACAAACGCCGCAAGCGTGGGAAGTACGGCAAGCAGCCCGTGTTCGGCGCACTGCAACGCAGTTCTGGCGACGAATCCTCCAAGGTCCGCGTGTTTCCGATTCCGACTGCCAGCGCTGCCGTGCTCACTGGCGCGGTCAAAGGAACCGTTTCCGTAGAGGCTGACCTACTGGTTACCGACGAACACCGAGGATACAAGAAGATTGGCAAAATCTATCGGCATGAAACCGTGAACCATATAGCACTTGAGTACGTCCGCAAAGGCGATCCCCGCTTGATTACTACGAATTCCATTGAGAATTTTTGGAGCCTGTTTAAGCGTGGTTTGATAGGGTCGTTCCACAAGGTCAGCGTGAAGCATTTGCGGCGCTATTTGGACGAATTTACCTTTAGATTCAATAATCGAGATGCGAAGGATCTGTTCGCTCTTGTGATGCTGAATCTAGTGATATCGACCGGGATCAAGTACGCGGAGTTGACGGCAAAGGCCGAGACTTCGGACGACGCGGCGCTCCGATAGGCTTCTTTATCCCGTCCTTTGCGCTGGCGGGGGTCGCGATCAGCCGGGCTATCAGCGCATCGAACGCGGACTTTTCCACTTCGATGTGCTTAACTTTCTCGACCTTTATATGCATCGAGTTAGTCCTTCCATATCACAGGTTTTCCACAGAGATTTAAACGTAATGCTATAACACATACAGCACACAAAGCACGCCTCCGCTTGACAGTAAAGCGTTGCATGTTCATAATAAGATTGGGCCGGTAGCCAAGCGGTAAGGCAGATTCCCTGCAAGGATCCATACGCCTGTTCGACTCAGGTCCGGCCCTGTATTTGCGGAAGGCTGAAGCTAGATGGTCCTAGCAACCGACTTATAATCGGCTTTTTTGTCTTCAGCGGCAAAGGGTTCAATTCCCCAGCCTTCCGCCAACATTTGTAGGGTAAACCGCATTGTTAGCTGCGAGTCAACTCTGTAAACAATGCGCTGATGAGAGGAGAATGCTATGGAAGGCACAGCACAATTCGAGGGCGAGATTCTTAGGATGCTGCATCAGTTGAACGCAAAGAAAGAGAAGATCCAAGCCGAATACTCTAAGCAGATCGCCGATGTGGATAGGCAGATAGAAGCGGTTCAGACTACTGCCCGACTCCTCCGCGAATCTGGCGAGAGCGTGCAATCAATTGCAAGCGGAATCGCAGTTCCTACGAGTCTGCGAGGTAAGAGCGTCCGTGAAGCCTGCGTTGAAATCGCCAAGCTAAACGGTGGGATCATTAAGATCGGCGATGTGACTCCTATTTTGAAATCAACGGGGGTTATCAAAAACAAGAAGCACGCTTGGGGAGCAACCTATACGGCCTGTGCTCGAAGTAAGGATTTCGAGAAAGATGAAACCGCTCCAGGGACCTTCCGCCTTGTTTCAAATAAACAACCTGAGAACGTACAACAAATGTTCCCGGTCGTGCGCCCAATGTAAGGTAATGCCAGATTTGGCCCGATGCCCGGCTTATACGGCGACTACCACTCATGGGGAAACGCAATACGCCTCCGCTTACACCGGCAGAAGTCATCGCGATACTCGTGTGTCTCGGATTCGTTCTCAAGGAGCAGGAGGGCTCACATCGACAGTACGAGTGCGCCGCCGATGGCCTGTATCCCCGAAGCATCGTTACGGTTGATATGGCCTGCAAGGATTTCGACGATTACCTCATCAAAAGTATGATCCGCCAGTCGAATCGGTCGAGGGAGGTCTTTTACGGAGCCACGAAACGCTCAGCCAAAAAGGCGTCTGTTCCATTTCTTAAGTTGGGCGTAACCCCTGAACCTGAAGCGGATTAGCACTTACACTTGGGAAGCGCTATTGACTTCCACGTTAAGATGATGGCAGAATTGAGGCGAGGATTCGACGTGTCTACTACTGCGCTCAGGGACAGACAAGAGACCCGCGTCCAAAAGGCAAATCCTTCTCTTCGTGGGATGACACTGCGTTGCTACGTCTACAATAAGGCCCCAGATTGCTGGATTGCCGAATGCATCGATCTGGATTTGATCGTTCAAGCGAAGACTGGCGAACTCGCTGCTCGGGGCTTGTTCAATGCGCTAATAGGATATCTAAAAACCACTTCTGTGGGCGATACCTCTGGACTGATTCCTCGACCTTCTCCCTGGTCTCACCGACTGCGCTATCGACTTTTCTGTCTCGGAGCTTTTCTTAATTTCGCTAGAAGAAATTTCCGCATTATCGATTACTCTCCAAATTGCCTCCCTGAGTGCATCGCTTAGAACTGTTCAGAGCATGAACAAGTTGGGGCACCGGCCTGTCTCCTCATTCTCGTTTTCTGATGCAATGTTTGTCAAGTGCATAATCACCAGAAATTTCTGTTTACCCTTTTTGCAGAGTGTGATACGCTGGTAGTGCCCGAGGGAGCATCGCACTCGAGCCAAACCCCCACCAATGGAGTCGAAGACAACCACTGAATGAGTTTTACGGTCTTTTTGGGCAACTTGCCCGTTTGGGTAACCGCGGACGATATTAAGGGCTGGCTGACAGCCGAAAACCTGGTTGCTGACGCGATCAAGGTTATCCGCAATCCGGAAACACAGGAGTCCAAGGGATTCGCGTTCATTGAAGCGCCGAATACCGAGGAAATGAACTCCATTATCCGCCGTTTCGATCGGGCGCCACTTGAGGACCGACTGCTCCGCGCGAATCCCGCACAACCGCCCAAGCCGAAGGGCGCCACGCGGCCGGGGGAAAGACCTGAGAGGGGACCGGAACGAAGTTCAGAACATCGGCCCGAGCATCGTCCGGAACGGGCGCCTTATCATAGCCCGGCCCCGAGCAGCCAGCCTGCTGCCGCGGCAGCGGTTTCGAGCCAAAGTTCCGCCGTCGCGACGGCTACTCCAGTGGTCGACCAGCGTCCGCCGAGGCGAGGCAAGCGCAGCGCTGCCGGAGCCAAACGGGCTGCCGGTGGTCCGCAGAGCGCGTTCGCGGAAGAGCTGGCGAAAGCGTTATAAATGTGGGGCGGCGCCATGCGCTGCCAGCATCACTTGTCTTTTCCAGGCAGGGCATGGCCCTGCCCCACGTGGATTTCCTGTAAGCTCCAGACGCGGATGGGGTCGCGGCGGCGGGATTGGATCGCTTCGACGGCTGCTTTTGCGCCGGACATTGTAGTGATGCAGGGGACTCGATAGGTGACCGCGTTTCTACGGATCGATTTTTCGTCGGCGAAGGCGTGCGCGCCGCTGGTGGCGGTGTAGATAATCAGGTCCAGCGAACCGGCTTTCAGCAAATCCACTGCATTGGGGCGTCCTTCATTTACCTTAAAAACGGTTTTGGACTGGATTCCGACGGCTCGAAAGGCCGCGGCGGTGCCTCGCGTCGCCGTGATCTCGAAGCCTAGCGCGTCGAGGCGCTTGGCGAGCGCGACAGCCACCAGTTTGTCGCGATCGTTCACACTGATGAAGACTCGTCCCTTATCGGGCAAGGGCTGGCCGGCGGCTAACTGCGCTTTGGCGAACGCCTCGCCGAAATTTTCTCCGACACCCATCACTTCACCGGTGGAGCGCATTTCCGGGCCCAGCGTCGGGTCGACGCCGGGGAATTTATTGAAGGGAAAAACCGGCGATTTTACGAAGAATTGCGGGACCTTCAGGACGCCTGTCTGATCGGTGAACTCGCTGATTTTCTTGCCTAACATGAGCCCGACGGCAATTTTCGGCAGCGCGACGCCGGTGGCTTTGCTGACATAGGGAGCCGTGCGCGAGGCTCTCGGGTTCACTTCCAGGACGTAAACTTTCCCATCCTTGACCGCATATTGGACATTCATGAGGCCGATCACGTTCAGGGCTCGGGCCAGACTTTCCGTGTAAGACCGGATGGTCGCGATCACTTGCGGAGCGAGTGAGGTAGCGGGCAGGACGCAGCTTGAATCGCCGGAATGGATGCCGGCTTCCTCGATATGTTCCATGATGCCGGCGATCAGGACGCTGCCGTGCATATCTGCGAGGGCATCGACGTCGATTTCGGTGGCGTCTTCTAAGAAACGGTCGATCAGCACGGGACGGTCTTGCGAGAATCCGATGGCTTCGTGCATGTAGCGGCGGACGGTGTCTTCGTCGTAGGCGATCACCATCGCGCGGCCGCCCAGCACGTAGCTGGGGCGCACCAGCACGGGGAATCCGATGGATCGGGCAACAGCGCAGGCTTCTTCGGCGCTGGTGGCGCTACCGTTTTCGGGCGACGGAATTTGCAAGTCGTCGAGCAGTTTGCCGAAGCGCTTGCGATCCTCGGCCAGATCGATATTTTCGGGATCGGTGCCGATGATCGGAACGCCCGCGGCCTTCAGGGGCAGGGCCAGCGTTAAAGGCGTCTGGCCGCCGAACTGGACGATCACGCCGTCGGGCTTTTCGGTATCGACGATGTTTAGAACCTCTTCGAGCGTGAGCGGTTCGAAATAGAGCCGGTCGCTGGTGTCGTAATCGGTGGAAACCGTTTCCGGATTGCAGTTCACCATGATCGACTCGATACCGAATTCCTGGAGCGCGAAGGACGCGTGGCAGCAGCAGTAATCGAATTCGATGCCCTGCCCGATGCGGTTGGGACCACTGCCCAGGATCATGACTTTTTTGTTCTTGGTTGGGTTTGATTCGCACTCCGACTCATAGCTCGAATACATGTATGGAGTGAAGCTTTCAAACTCCGCCGCGCAGGTATCGACGCGATTGAAGACCGCGGTGACGCCCAACTCCTTGCGCTTCGCCCGAACTTCGAGAGGCTTCACGTTCCATCCCCTTGCGAGGGTGGAATCGGAAAGGCCGTCGCGCTTGGCGGTGAGCATCTGCTCGCGTGTAACGGTCTCCAGTGTCAGCGAGGCCATCTGTTTTTCGAGGTCGACCTGCTCGCGCACGTTGCGCAGGAACCAGGGGTCGATCGCGGTGAACGCGTGCACCTGTTCTTCGGTGTAGCCTTTTTCGAAGGCGTAGCGGATGTAGCCGAGGCGGTCGGGATTGGGAGTGATGAGGCGCGGCTCGATCAATTCCTCGACGAACTTCGTCGCGCCGTCGGCTTTTCCGGTTTCGAGACTGCGCATGCCTTTTCCGAGCGCCTGTTTGAATGTGCGGCCGATGGCCATCACTTCGCCGACGCTTTTCATTTGGGTGCCCAGCACGGGCTCCGCGCCGGGGAATTTTTCGAATTGCCAACGGGGGATTTTGACCACCACGTAATCGATGGTCGGTTCAAAGCAGGCAGGCGTTTTGCGAGTGATGTCGTTCTTGATTTCGTGCAGGTGGTAACCGACGGCAAGCTTCGCGGCGATCTTGGCGATGGGGAATCCGGTGGCTTTCGAGGCCAGCGCGGAGCTGCGCGATACGCGCGGATTCATTTCGACGATCACCATGCGACCGGTTACCGGGTCGATGGCGAACTGGACGTTCGATCCGCCGGTATCGACGCCGATTTCGCGCAGGCAGGCGAGGGCGGCATCGCGCATCATCTGGTATTCGCGGTCGGTGAGGGTCTGCGCAGGGGCGATGGTGATGGAGTCGCCCGTATGCACGCCCATGGGGTCGAAATTTTCAATGGAGCAGACGATGATTGCGTTGCCGGCGACGTCGCGCATCACTTCGAGTTCGTATTCTTTCCACCCGAGGACACTCTGCTCGATCAGCGTTTCGTGAACGGGCGAAAGATCGAGGCCGCGTTCGAGAATTTCTTCGCACTCCTCGCGGTTGTAGGCGATGCCGCCGCCGGTTCCGCCCATGGTGAAACTGGGGCGCAGAATCACCGGGTATCCGATGCTGGCCGCGAACTTCAGACCTTTTTCGACGCTCGAGACCAGTTGCGAGACGGGCGTTTCGAGGCCGATTTTCCGCATCGCGTCCTTGAACAGGAGGCGGTCTTCGGCTTTCTTGATGGAATCGACTTTCGCGCCGATCAGCTCCACGCCGTATTTTTCGAGCACCCCCGCTTCGGCCAGAGCGATGGCCAGGTTCAAGCCGGTCTGGCCGCCGACGGTTGACAGAAGCGCGTCGGGACGCTCGCGGCGGATGACTTCGGTGGCGAATTCGACGCTCAATGGCTCGACGTAAGTTCGGTCGGCGAGATTCGGATCGGTCATAATCGTCGCGGGATTCGAATTGATCAGAATGACTTCGTAGCCGTCGCTGCGCAGGGCTTTGCAGGCTTGCGCGCCGGAATAATCGAACTCGCAGGCTTGCCCGATGATGATGGGACCGGAGCCGACGATCAGGATGCGATGGATGTCGTTGCGTCTAGGCATTTATTGTTCCATCAGCCTGACGAAATCGTCGAACAGGTAAAGCGAATCGTGAGGGCCCGGCGCGGCTTCCGGATGATACTGCACGCAGAACACGGGATGATTGCGATGGCGGAAGCCTTCGAGCGTATCGTCGTTCAAATTGGTATGGGTGATTTCGATTTCGTTGAGATTGAGCGAGTCGGGGTCGACTGCGAAGCCGTGGTTGTGCGACGTGATCTCCACTTTGCCGGTGACTTTGTTGATCACCGGATGGTTGCCGCCGCGGTGTCCGAATTTCAGCTTGTACGTTTTGCCGCCGAGCGCCAGGCCGAGGATCTGATGGCCCAGGCAGATGCCGAAAATCGGCACGTGACCCACCAGTTTCGCCACCTGCGCGGCGGGGTATTCCAGAGGCTCGGGATCGCCGGGGCCGTTCGAGAGAAACACGCCGTCGGGCTTCAATGCCAGCACGTCTTCGGCGGACGTTCCGGCCGGAACCACGGTGAGGCGGCAGCCGACTTGGACGAGGCGGCGCAGGATGTTGCGCTTCATGCCGTAGTCGTAGGCGACCACGTGGAATCGCGGAGGCGCCGCGGCGCCCGCGAGATCGGAAGGCGAGCAGAGGTCGACCGCTTTCGACCATTCGTAGATTTTCGTCGTCGTAACGCGCGTGGCGAGGTCGAGTCCGGTCATCGAGGGAGAGCTTTTTGCTCGCGCGACGAGTGCGTCCTTATCCCCGCCGGTGGCGGAAACAACGCCGCGCATTACGCCTCGGGAGCGGAGATGGCGCACCAAGGCTCGCGTATCGATGCCGGCGATCACCGGGACGCTGTTTCCGGTTAGAAACTGTTGTGCTGTTTCATCGGCGCGCCAGTTGCTCGAGAGAGGCGAGAATTCGCGGACCACCAATCCTTCAATGAAGGGCTTGACAGATTCGTTATCCGAATCGTTGGCGCCGTAGTTGCCGATCTGTGGATTCGTGAGGACGACAATCTGCCCGGCATACGAAGGATCGGTGAAGATTTCCTGGTAGCCGGTGAGGGAGGTATTGAAAACAACTTCTCCCGCATGTTCGACGGGCGCACCAAAACTACTGCCCTCGAAGACCGTGCCGTCTTCCAGAGCGAGGACTGCTGTATTCAAGTGTGCTGATTCCTCCAGGCGTTGGGGGTAACTTCTATTTCACCACAAAAAAGAGGTTAACAACGGATCTGGCCTCCTGTATGTTACCGTTAGGTTATATAACTCGATGGTTATTCAAGATCCGCTCAGCGCTACCTTCGCCGCCCTGGCCGATCCCACCCGGCGCGCGATTCTCGCGCGGCTCGCCACGGGCGAGGCTTCGGTCACCGAACTCGCCGAGCCGTTCGAGATGAGCATGCCCGCCGTCTCCAAGCACCTGAAGGTTCTGGAACGCGCCGGTCTGATCGCGCGGGGACGGGAAGCGCAGTGGAGGCCTCGCCGGCTGGAGCCTGGTCCGTTGAAGGAGGCCGCTCGCTGGGTGGGCGGGTATCGCCGGTTCTGGGAAGCGAGTTTCGAGCGACTGGACGATTATCTGGCTGAAATGAAAAAAATGGACATGAAAAAGAAGGAGAAAAAACATGGCCGCAAAAAGTAGCCCAGCCCTTACGGTGACGATGCCGAGCGACCGCGAGCTGACGATCACGCGCGTTTTCGATGCGCCGCGGACGCTGGTGTGGGAGGCCTATACCAGTCCGGGGCATTTGCCGCACTGGATGTTGGGTCCTCCGGGATGGACCATGCCCGTTTGCGAGATCGATCTTCGTCCGGGAGGGGCGTGGCGCTGGGCGTGGGCTCATTCCGACGGCAGCCGGATGGAGATGCACGGCGTGTATAAAGAGGTCGCGCCGCCGGAGCGGGTAGTGTCCACCGAATCGTGGGGAGGCGACTGGCCGGAGACGGTCAACACGGTCACCTTCACGGAGGAGGATGGCCGGACGACGCTCGCGATCACGATACTCTATCCGTCGAAGGAAGCTCGGGACGCAGCGTTGCAGACGGGGATGACGAAGGGGATGGAGATGAGCTACGACCGGCTGGCCGCGCACCTGGAGACGATGGCGGGAGCGTGATTCGTGATTTCGCGTCGCGCCGATTAGTGCTTTTCCGGTCCGCTCTGCGGGCCGACCGATTTCGCCGCGCCTTCGATCAGCGCCTGCTTCTCGGCGTCAGTGAGTTTCGCGTTCGGATGCATCGGGAGATAGAACCACGGAGGCATGTCGCCGGATTTTACAATCTCGGCGATGTCCTTGGCGTGGCGCTGCGGCTTATCCCACTCGGTGAAGTTCAGATGGCTGCGGCCGCCGTTCACATCCCGCTGCACCAGCCATGACACCGGCGCGACGTTTGAATACCAGGGCCAGGTGGTCAGGTTGCTATGGCAATCGAAGCAGGCGCGGCGGAACAGGGCCCTGGTTTCCGGCGAATCCCAGGCGGGTTCCTTGGTCGATGGAGGATTGGTGTGGTCGTGGCCGAAGGGGATGAATTGAATAAGGACTGCCACAGCCAACAGCAATTTCAAGAACTTCATGTACCGAGAATACTCCCCGCGGACTGGGGGTGCGTCACCCGGGTTACTTGGCCAGGCGCTATGAGCGTGGCCGCGTGGAACAACTCTGGAAAAATTGGACGATAGGAAGCAATCTTGTTGTCAGGGACGTCGACGACGACGATTCCGAGCGCGAGCAGTCGTAGATTCTGCTGATACTCCAGATTCTTATCGAGTGTCACAAAGACGTCGAAGAGGCCGTGCGTAAGGGCGAGAAGCTTGCCATTCGTGATTCCACCCCAGCCCATCTCCCGTACCGTCCTGACGTGATGGTCGGGAAACGCTGCCCGAACTCGCGGGTTCACGCACTCATCTAAGAGGATACGCATTCGACGAGTTGCTCGCTGGCTAGCTCCAGGAACATCTCCGCCTGCTCACGGCTCACCGAAGGGGCGCCTTCGAGGAAATCGTCGATGGTATCCCCGTGTTTCAGGTGATCTAGCAGCATTTGCACCGGCACTCGGGTGCCTGCAAAACAGGGCGCACCGCTCATGCGGTCCGGATCGATCCAGACCACCTTATCGAGTTTTGCCCGTCGTTCCGCCGTCACAACTCAATACTACGGCATTTTCCCCGTTCTCACATCCTTCCCCGTATGCACGATCACGACCGGATCGAAGCCGTAGCGGCCCATGCCTTCTCCATAGATCGAGATGCCGTTTGGGGCGAAGATTCGAATGGTCAGATCCGTCGGACCCTTTGGAGCCGGTGCGCCGACGCGGGTCAGATAGCCGTAGCTGCCATGGTGAAAGCCGGCGACGCTGGACAAAAAGCCGCGGATATCGGCCGGATCGTCCGCCAGCGCGACTTCGCCCGCATCCACTCCGAAGATGGTGATGCGGGCTTTGCCAGGGTACTTGTGAACGTCGGTCTGCGGATAATCGACCGCTTTCTGACGCCAGGGCCAGTCGAGCTTCGCGGTGCCGGCGTGCGTCGACATTTCGGCCAAGAAGTCGATCTTTTCCGGCTCCGCCGCGATCACCCATTCGGGCAGCAGCACGCGATAGGAGACATAAGCCTGATTCGAGGCCCAGAATTTTCCCTGGTGGATACCGCTGTCCGGGCCTTGCTCCCGCACTTCGATGGGCGAAAATCGGAGCGCCACCGTTCGAGGATTGATCACCTCAATCCTGGGCGACATGGCGGAGCGCGTGGCGACATTCACGAAATTCGCGGCGATGCGCTTGCCGCTGGAATCGAGCAGTTCCATCGCCAGCGCGCCGGTGAACGGACGGCTGCCGGGCACGCGCACATCGAGATGGATATCGCTGGTCACGCGGGCGCGCTCCCACTTTACCGGCTGGGTCTGCGGGGGAGTTGTCACCGGCGCGCCAAAATCGTCGGTACCGGTCAACCACCAGCGCAGGGTCGGCTGGTCGGTGCGCGAGGAAAAATGACTGACGAAAACCGGCAGCGTGAACGCCGTCGCCTTCACCACCGGAGGACCGTCGTAGCCGACGAAGTCTTCGCCTTGCAGGTCGCGCGTGGTCATGCCCGGCACGAACGCGTCGTAGCCGAACTCCTTGGCGGAGCGGTCGTATTTGTAAAAGCCGTTGTGCTCCCATTCGATGTCCGACAGCTCGGTATAGATGTAGCCCTGGATTTTTTCGTGGAGCCGCAGTTCGTTGGTGAGGAAATGAAATCCCCAGGACACGTCACGATCCCCGTTGCCCGAGCCCACCGCGCCGTATTCCGAATTGATCAGAGGAGCCGTCTCCTGCTTGCGCCCCTTCACGAAATTGAACTCCGAGCCGGGGAATGTTTTCGCCACCACGTCGTCGATCTGCGCTTTGGCTCGCTCGTAATTGTCGATATAGAAATGCCAGGAGTTGATGTCGGTGGCCAGGTGGTCGCGCTTGTCTGCTGAATTGTCCTCGACCAGGCGCGATGGGTCGAGCTGCTTCATCTCATGAAATACCGATTCCACCCATTGCTGGGTATCGGGATTCTGAGGATAGGGCGGTTGGGAGTTGTGGAAATACGACAATCCCCAGGTCTCATTAAATGCAACCCAGGCGAAGATCGACGGATGATTGCGATCGCGGGCGATGGTGGCGCGCATGGTTTCTTCCCACGCCCCGCGCTTGGCCGGGTTCTGGAAAGACGCGCTGGGCATGTCCTGCATGATCAGCATGCCCAGCTTGTCGGCCCAATAAAGGCGGCGCGGCTCGTCGGCTTTAATATGGATGCGCAGGAACTGGATTCCGGCGGCTTTCGCCAGTTCCATGTCGTGTTTCAGGAATTCGTCAGAAGGTGCGGTGTAGATTCCTTTCGGATTGAACGACTGGTCGAGCGCGCCGCGCCAGTAGACCGGCTGGCCGTTCAGGAAGATCGATTCGTGATCGAGATTGCCGAACTTGCCGCGGGAGATGGTGCGGAGGCCGAAGTAGGTTTTCACGCGGTCATCACCGAGTTGCAACGTAATGTCGTAGAGGTTTGGCGAATCTGGAGTCCAGAGCTTGGGGCTTTCGACAGCGATCGAAGAACGCCAATGACCCATCTTCATTTCGATGTCGGTTGCCTTGATTCCCAGTCCCGCCACGTGCATTCGGGTAGGGGAGTCACCCGGTGAGGTGCCGTCAACGGTTACTCGCCCAGTGCCACCTGGGGCGGCATCAATATCGACGAACCATCGGTCTCCGTCTCGGCGGGGCGTGAGAGAGAAATCCTTGATGAAATACTCCGGCCGCGCTTCGAGCCACACTGTCTGCCAGATGCCGCTGGTGTACGTGTACCATCCGGGCGTTTGCTTACCGACGGGCAATTCCTGATCGGTCAGATCCTGCGCCCGGACGATGACCGTCGCGGTGTCGCCGGGCTTGGCCACCTTATTCAGGTCGAATTCGAAGGGCGAGTATCCGCCGTGATGGGTGCCGAGGTCCTGTCCGTTCACCCAGACGTGCGCTTCTTCATCGACGGCGTCGAAATGCAGCCAGGCGTGTTTGCCCTTCCATGCCGTCGGGATCCGAAACGTTTTTTTGTACCAGCCGACGGTTTCGCCTGTCTTGTGAACGCCCGAAAGCTCGCTCTCCCAACAGAATGGGACGGTGATCTTGCCGCCGAATTTGTCGGTGAATCCGAATTCCCACTGGCCGTTGAGGGTCATCCATTGGGGGCGCTCGAAATCGGGGCGGGGGTGCTCGGGGCGCTGCGCGTACAGGGCGCCGGCGGCAACCAGAACAAGAACAGATCGCATGATGCTATTCTGGCGCAATTGCGGACACCATGAAGGCCCTGTTCAGCCTGATTATCATCATCATTCTGGCGATTCTGATCACGCCGGTGCGCATTTTCCTCGATCCCGGCAATTTAACGGATATCTTGCGGCAGGTTTCGGTCACCGGGATCATTGCGCTGGCCATGACGTTCGTGATTCTGACTGCGGGAATTGATTTAAGCGTCGGCAGCACGCTGGCGCTGGCGACTTCGGTGGTCGCGATGGGACTGACGCGGCCGAATGCGAGCATCACTGCCTCGATTTTGATTGCATTGGCGGTGTCGGCGGCGGTGGGCGCGGTGAATGGAGCTTCGGTCGCCCTGCTCAGAATCCAGCCGTTCGTGGTGACGCTGGCGACCATGATCGGGATTCGAGGGCTTGCTAAGTGGTTGACGGGGAATGCCAATATCGACATCGGCTTCGGGCAGGATGCAGCCGCGCGCTTCGCTGAGATGCTGCGGACAAAACCGGTGGTGATCGGGACCTGGGTGGTGCTGGCGATGATTCTTGGGTTCGTTTTGCAAAGAACCGTGTTTGGGCGGCATGTGCGGGCGGTCGGCGACAACGAGCATGCGGCGCTGTACGCGGGGCTGCCGATTCGTAGCGTGAAAATCTGGGTGTATACGCTGGCCGGCTTCGCGGCGGGAGTGGGTGGAGTTTTGTACGCCGCAGAAAATCACCAGGGGAATCCGAATGCGGGTGTGGCGTACGAGCTTGATGCGATTGCGGCGGTGGTGATTGGAGGCACGAGGCTCGCGGGCGGGAGCGGGTCGATCGGCGGGACGATTGTGGGCACGCTGACCATCGGCATCCTGACCAATATGTTGCGGCTGAATAATGTCGATAGTAATCTGGAAATGATGCTAAAGGCTGTGATCATCGTGCTGGCGGTGACGGTACAGAAGCGGTAGCTTTGGCGCTCAGGGTCGGCGGGTTGGGCTTAAGCCGGGCGCCGAGATGCTTCGGATCTTTTTTGCTACTCGGCGGAGGAGGGGGTTGAGGGGCATGCCTTGCGCTCCTTTTGGGATCTTATCATGAAAAGAGCCGCCTTAAAGGCGGCTGCAGGCTGATAGCCCGCCCTACAAAGCGCTGCGTTTTTGGGTGTAGCTGATGGAACGGGACCATTTTTGGCTTGACAATCTGCCAATTGACCCCTAATAATTGCTAACAACCGGGAGGCTGCCACGCCGCCTCCTCCTGCCCAGGAGAACAAATGACCCTTCCAGTGAAACAACAAGAAGTACTTCTCGCGAAAGGATTCTCGCGACGGCAGATTGGCCGGATGGCGAGCTTATTGACGGCTGGAGCGGCGCTGCCGTTTTACAACGAATTCGCGATGGCCCAGGACGCAGAGCGCAGGATGATGCGCGGGGCGGGCGCGGGGCGGATGAACGATCCGGACATGGTGCGGATCAGCTCCAATGAAAATCCGATGGGGCCGTGCAAAGAAGCTTTGGAGTCGCTGGGGAAGATCGCGCCCAAGGCCTGGCGCTATTCGCCGGTCGGGGACGATCAGGATTTTGTCAAGACGGTGGCGGAGATGGAGGATGTGCCGGCAGACCACATTGCGGCGTTTGCCGGGTCCAGCGACCCGTTGCACCGCTGCCAGTGCGCGTTCACGTCGCCCACGCATAGCTGGACGATGGGCCAGCCGGGCTATGGCGCGGGGGCTCCGGCCTTTATCGGGTCGAAGCTGAACCAGGTGCCTTTGCGGCCCGATTTCAGCCACGACGTGGAAGCGATGATCAAGGCCGATCCGGACGCCGGCGCTTATTACGTCTGCAATCCGAACAATCCGACCGGCACGCTGACGCCGCGCAAGGACATCGAGTATCTGCTGGCCAACAAGAAAAAAGACGCTGTGGTGGTGATCGACGAAGCGTACATTCACTTCTCGCACAACGCCCAGATGTCCAGCGACCTGGTGGCCAAGGGCAAGGACGTCGTGGTGCTGCGGACGTTCTCGAAGATTTACGGGATGGCGGGCTTCCGCGCCGGATTCGCGATGGGGCGGCCGGACCTTCTGGGCAAACTTCGTCCCTACGGGGCGGGCATGTCTCCGGTGCTGGGGCTGACGGCGGCGACGGCCAGTTTGAAGGTTAAAGGACTGGTGACCGAGCGGCGCGCGCAGATGAAGCAGGTTCGCGAGGATACATTCGCGTTCCTGGAAAAGAAAAACATCAAGTACGTTCCGAGCGAGGCGAACTTCTTCATGATGGAAGTGAATCGTCCGGGCGGCGACTTCGCGAAGGCGATGGCCGACAACAAGGTCATGATCGGGCGCATCTGGCCGGCGTGGCCGACCAAGGTCCGGGTCACGGTGGGCACGAAGGAAGAGATGGCCAAGTTCCAGGCGGCTGTTTCGAAGATCATGGCCTAGCGACGGTGGGGCGAAAGCATGGGGACAGCCCGCTCTGTCCACCCGGCGCAGAACCGTTGCCTGTTTTCGCCAAGAATCGTGGCCGCCTTGGGACAGAGTAGGCTGTCCCCATGCTTTCGCCCATGCTTTCGCGCAAACAGCGTTAACGAAGGTTGCGCAGAGCGGTAGTCTTTCATCCTGTCGATCTTACTCGGTCACGACGGGGAGATTCCTTCCATTTTTTGCAGGAGCCAGAGACGGGCGATGCTCCATTCGCGTTTTACTGTGGAAGGAGAGATGCCGAGCACTTCTCCGGTCTCTTCAATGGTGAGGCCGCCGAAGTAGCGCAGTTCGACGATGCGGCCCTGTTGCGGGTCGAGCTCGGTGAGCTGTTCGAGGACCTGGTTCAGTTCGAGCAGGTCGACGTTGGAAGTGGTGAAGACGCCAAGCGCGTCCTCCAGGGCGACGGGCTGCGCCTGCCCCCGTCGCTTGGCGGCGAGGCGAGCTTGCGCGTGATTGATGAGGATGCGGCGCATCATGGTGGCGGCGACGCCGAGAAAATGGGCGCGGTTGCGCCAGTCGACGGCATGCTGGCTGATGAGGCGGATATAAGCTTCGTGGACCAGCGCGGTGGGTTGCAGTGTGTGGTCCGGGCGTTCGTTGGCGAGAAAGAAACGGGCGAGGCGGCGCAGTTCCTCGTACAAGGCGGGAGTCATTTGGTCGAGAGCAGCTTTGTCGCCATTACGCCAGTTGATGAGAAGCTGCGTCAGATCCTGGGGCGCGGTCACTAGTCCTTTATATTAACGGACGGAAGAGGAACTTTCCTTGGAGCCCCGGTGTCAGATGAAGAATGGTCTGACATGCTTGAACTGCGCAGCGTTTCGAAATGCTTCTCCAGCATCACGGCGGTGGATAACGTCAGCTTTTCGGCGCGCGCCGGCGAGGTGACGGGCTACCTCGGGCCGAACGGCTCCGGCAAATCCACCACGATGAAGATGATCACCGGGCTGATCGAAATGACGTCGGGCGAGATTCTGTTTGACGGAAAACGCATCCAGCACGACCTGATCGCCTACAAGCAGCGGATGGGTTATGTGCCGGAGGAGCCGCATTTATATGCGCATCTTTCGGGGCTGGAGTATCTGGTGATGGTCGGGCAGCTGCGCGGATTGGACGAGAGGAGGACGCGCGAATGCATCGACGGGCTGCTGCGATTGTTCACGCTTTATGGCGACCGGCACGCGCCGATTTCGGCGTACTCGAAAGGGATGAGGCAGAAGGTGCTGCTGTCGGCGGCATTGCTGCATAATCCAGATTTGCTATTGCTGGACGAGCCATTTTCGGGGCTCGACGTCGGGTCGGCGCTGGTGCTGCGGAGCTTGATTCAAGAGCTGGCGGCGCGCGGAAAAGTCGTATTGTTCAGTTCGCACGAACTGGAGACGGTCGAACGGGTGTGCTCGCGGGTGGTGATTCTGCATCGCGGGAAGATCGTCGCCGACGATTCCATTGCAAGCCTGCGGACGCTGATGGAGCTGCCGACGCTGGAGAGCATCTTTTCGCAATTGGCCGTGGAGCAGGATACGGCGGCGATTTCCAAAGAGATCGCGGATCTGATACGGGCATGACCAAGCTTCAGTTCCGAGTGCTGTACCGGCAGTTCCTGTTTCGGATGGTCGACCTGGAGTTGATCTCGGCGCAGGGGGACATCAGCAAACTGCTGGGCCAGTTCGCGGGGTTGCTGATGTTTTTCAGCTTTGCGCTGACGTTCGGGGCGTTGGTTTTCGACCGGGGCAGGCTGAAGCCGGCGCAGCTTCAGTCGGCATTGTGGGGGATGGAACATTTCCTGATTTCGACCACGATGCTGGTGGTGGGTTTGTTCGCGGTGTTGAGCTGGGATTCGACGTTTCCGGACAGACGGGACGTGCTGGTGCTGGCGCCATTGCCAATCCGTGCGCGCACGCTATTTCTGGCGAAGGTATCGGCAGCGGCCGCGGCTCTGGGACTGACGGTGGTCGCGCTGCATTGCCTGGCGGGGCTGGGATGGCCCTTTCATTTCGTTCCGAAGGGTGGAAACGGGTTGCGATCGCTGGCTGCGTACTGGATTACGATGATCTCTGCCGGCGCATTCAACTTTTGCTGCGTGCTGGGCGTGCAGGGGCTGGGGGCGCAATTCCTGCCGCGGCGGTATTTCCTGCGCCTGTCGGCGTTTTTGCAAATGGCGGCATTCTGCTGGTTCATGTGCTCGTACTTCGTGGAACCGTCGCTGGTGACGCCCGCGGCGTTTACGGCTCCTCAGAATCAATGGGCGCTCTGGCTGCCGTCTTATTGGTTCCTGGGATTTTTTCATCAGTTAAATGGATCGATGCATCCGGTGTTCCAACAGCTGGCGCGGCGGGCGTGGATCGGGCTGGCAGTTTCCGTGGGCGGGATGGCGGTGGCGTATGCGCTGTCTTATTTCCGCACGCTCAAGAAAATTGTCGAAGAGCCGGATATCGTGCCGGGTTCCGGCGGCGTGCATTGGCTGCCGCCGTTCGGGAATTCGCTCGAAACGGCGGTGGTGCAGTTCAGCATCCGGACGCTCGCGCGCAGCCGGCAGCATCGAATGATGCTCGCATTCTTCTTGGGAATTGGATTTGCGCTGCTGGTTTTCGTGATCAAGAATCCGGGACCAAAGAATGCGGCTCTGAAGTCCGACATACCGTTGCTGTTTACAACTGTTGCGATGATGTGCATTACGGTGGTGGGAACACGCGTGGTATTCTCCATGCCGATCAGCTTGCGGGCCAATTGGATTTTCCGGGTAACGCAGGTTAGCCGTGCGTGGGAATATATGGCGGCGATCCGGCGGCCGTTGTTTGCGCTTGGAGTCGCGCCGGTGTGGATTCTTTCCGCGGGACTGTTGTTTTCGATCTGGCCTTGGCAACTGGCTGCGGATCATCTGGTGGTGCTGGGATTGTTGGGGTCGACGGTGGCGTACGTTTGTCTGGCTTCGTTTCGGAAGATTCCGTTCACCTGTTCTTATCTGCCCGGAAAATCATATCTTCACATGGCTTTTCTCACGGCGATGGGACTGATGCTGTTCATTATCCGGGGGGTTGTTTTTGAGAGCGAAGCGTTGCGAAATGGAACCAGCTACACGATCATGGTTGTGGTTTTAGCGGTTGCGATGCTGGCTGCGCGGTGGTGGGCTGTTTCGCGCGCGAATGAAGAGGACGCGGTGGTGCAGTTTGAGGAGCTGCCGACTCCGGCGCTTCAATTGTTGGGGTTGAATCGCGATGGGGTGGTGACGACGGAAGCCCCGTCGTAAAAACATTTGTCACAAAATCCATCCGGGCGGCGTTGTTGTACTGTGAACGCACCAAGCGATGTTGTGGACGGCATGAAGGCCGAGGCGTTCGATTTCGAGGCGACGTTTCGGGAACAGTACGAACATGTTGCGCGCGTAATCGCTCGTGTCGTGAAGGATCGAGCGCGGGCGGAGGAGCTTGCGGTCGAGGTGTTTCTCAAGTTCTGGCGAACCCCAGGCGCCCATGGCGATAAGGCCGGAGGCTGGCTTTACCGCACGGCGGTTCGAAAAGGTTTGGACGAACTGAGGCACCGGACGCGGCGGAGCCGGTACGAACGTCTGCTCGGATTCGGGCAAAGAGTGCCGACGCCGGAAGACGTCCGGAGCGCGGCGGAAGAGCAGGACAGAGTACGACTGGTTCTTGCCATCATCGCGTCCCGGCAGGCGGAGTTGCTGATCCTGAGAAGCCAGGGCCTCAGCTACGAAGAGCTGGCGGCCGCGCTGGAGCTGAATCCCGTCTCGATTGGAACATTGCTTGGCCGCGCTCAGGACGCGTTTCGAAAGGAGTACATAAAACGATATGGAAAACGGTGTGCATCGGAATGATCAGTGGGTGGAGGATCGTCTGGCGAAGCTGAATCCGGAGGAGGACTGGCAGCCGAAGGCTGCGACGGCGTTGGCGCGGTTCAAAGGCCGCGAGCAGCGCACATTTATCGAGCGATGGCCGCGGATTCTCTCGGTGGCGGCGCTCGTTGCGATATGCGTGCTGACGTTCCCGCAGCCGAGGGCCTTTGCGCAACGAATCATTGCACCGTGTGTGGAGGCTTGCGAGAATCTGGTGATGAGCCCCGGGGATTTTCGAATCGAACGGATGATTTGGGCTTTCCATAGTTGGTTGGGCTTGACTGTGCCGGATTTTGCTTTGACCGATGCCAGCGGCGTTAATTTCCATTTATCCGACTACGCGGGCAAAGTGGTTCTTCTCAATTTTTGGGCGACCTGGTGCGTTCCTTGCAAGGAGGAGATCCCCTGGTTTGTCGAATTCGAGCGTGCCTACGGGGATAAGGGACTCGCGGTCATTGGCGTCTCGGTCGACGAGGGCGGATGGAAGGCGGTGCGGCCGTTCGTGGAAGCGCAGAAGATCAACTATCGCGTCGCCGTCGGCGATAACGATGTGGCGCAAAGATTTGGCGATTCGGTCCCATTTACCATGCTGATCAGCCGGGACGGACGTCCGCTGGTGAAGCACAGCGGAATCACCAGCAAGATGCAGTATGAGCGGGAAATCGTTCGAGCGCTATGGTCGGAATTAGGTCCGGCCGATCGTGACCGACTTCGCTCCGAGGGTTTCCATTAGATTGCGGATGACGGTTTCCGCGTTGCGGCGCGCCTGATCGAGAATGCCCATGTCGAGCGCCGCCTGCTCGACGGATTTGGTGGCGGCGAGGCGCGCCTGGCGTTCGAGGTCGGGATTGGGGGAAACCCAGGGCGTCCACCAGGTGATCTGGCGATCCCAAACTTTGGTCTCCTTGTCGTCAATCACGATGTGAAAAATCCGCGCCGGCGGGAGCGCGAGGTGGATTTCATCGTGCGGGAGGATTTTTATGCTGCCGGGCGTCATTTGAGACAGGTCGACGCCGGCCAGCACCTCCGCCTGCACGATAAGCAACAGTTTTTCCGAGCCGACCGGCGTTTTCTTTTCCTCCAGGCCGACAACTTTCTGCACGGTGTATTTGACGGAAACGAGTTCGCTGAGGCTCTGGATTTCGCGAACGACGGCCGGGGCGTCGAGCGTGCGTACCGGAAGATTGCGGCGGGAGGAAAAGGCGAAGAACAGGGCGGCCGCGAGGACAATCCCCGCGATCGCGCCGGCCGCGGCCCATATAAGTCGCACGAACCATTGTATCGCCCGGAAAAACTACGGCTTTTTTACAACTACAATAAAAACGTGCTTCCGCTCCGTTTTTTCGGCGGGCTCGCGATTGCCGCCGCCACGATCCACGCCGCTCCCGGCATCTTTCCGCTGAAGGACATCCGCGCGGGTCAGCACGGCGTCGGCCGCACCGTTTTCTCCGGCTCGCGTGTTGAGGAATTCGACGTAGAAATCCTGGGTGTGCTTGAAAATATGAGCCCTAAGGAGTCGATTATCCTGGGGCGGCTCAAAGGCGGGCCGCTAGAGCACACCGGAGTGATGCAGGGGATGAGCGGATCGCCGGTGTATATCGACGGCAAGCTGGCCGGCGCGGTCGCGCTGAGTTTTCCCTATTCGAAAGACGCCATTGCGGGCATTCGTCCGATTGAGGACATGCTGCGCGTCGAGCCGGATGGCGCGCGCATGATGGCTCGGCAGCGGTACATTTCGAAGGACGCGCGATTGGAAGAAATCGCCACGCCGGTTTCGTTTTCCGGATTCACATCCGCGACGCTCGAGCATTTCGGCGCGCAGCTTCGCGAGATGGGGATGGATCCGCGGCAGGGCGTTTCGGGCGGAGGCAAGCCGACGGACCGGATGGGCGATCCGAAGAGCATCCAGCCGGGGTCGATGATCAGCGCACAACTTCTTTCGGGAGACTACAGCATCAGCGCAGATGGCACGGTGACCTTGATCGACGGGGATCGCATCTACGCCTTCGGACACCGTTTCATGGATTCCGGGCCAAGCGATATTCCGTTCGCGCGGGCCGAGGTGCTGGCGCTGCTGCCGAACGTATCGAGCTCCTTCAAAATTTCCGCGGCCCGGGAGTGGATGGGCACGCTGACCGACGATCGCAGCACGGCTGTATCGGGCGTAATGGGACGGCGCGCGACGATGGCTCCAGTGGATATTCGCGTCGGGAAGAACAGTTATCACATGCAGGTGATCCAGGATCGGGTGATGACGCCGCTGGTGACGCAGATGGCTCTGTTTTCGGCAATCGATGCGACGGAACGGGCGCAGGGAGGGTCGACCTTCGCGGTGCGGGGGCGTTTGGACTTCGAAGGCGGCAGCGTGCGCGTGGACAACGTGTATAGCGGCGATGTGGCCGTTCCGGTGCTGGCTGCGCTTGGCCTGGGGACGTCTATGAACTTCGCGATGACCAGCGGTTTCGACGCGTTCCGGTTAAAAGGCGTCACGCTGGAAGTGAGCGTGGTCGACCGCAAGAGCCAGGTGCAGATCGCCGATCTTGCCGCGCCGCGCACGGTGCGGCCGGGCGAGGATGTCGAGCTGATCGTCACGCTGGCCGGCGAAAACGGCGTCGAAACGCAGCGCAAGGTTCTGTATCGCGTGCCGGTGGGCGCGCCTCTGGGGCCGATTAACTTTACGGCGACCGATGCATCGTCGACGAACATGACGGAGTTCGGCGCGTCGATCGGGTTGCAATATCATTCGCCGGGGCAGGTGCTGGAGTTTCTGAATGGATTGAGGACGAATACCAAGGCTTATATCCGGGTGTGGCGGAATGAGGCGGCGTACAACATCGATGGGCGCGATCTGCCGAGTCCTCCGCCATCGGTGGCGATGATTCTGAATCGCGCGCAGACGCAGGCGGCGGGGCTGCCGAATCTGCGCGGATCGAAGCTGGCCGAGATCGAGATTCCCGCGGGCGACAACGTGGTGACCGGAACGAAGACGGTGCAGGTCGAGGTGAAAGAGCAATGAAGTGGCCTGCGCTCATGCTGACGGTCGCAACGTCGTTTGCAGCTACGACGGCTACCTGGGAGATGACTGGATATCAGGATTTTCTTCGGGGCCGAATCAGCGGACTGTCGCTGACGCGAGATGGGCGGCTGATGCTCGGCTCGAAGCTCGATACGGTGTTCGATTCGGGACAGCCGGAAATCTGGAGCGTGGCGCAGGCGCCCGACGGATCGCTGTACCTGGGGACGGGGCATCGCGGACGGCTTTATAAACTGGACGCGGCGGGAAAAAGCTCGCTGGTGTGGACGGCGGATCAGTCGGAGATTTTCGCGGTCACGGTGGATGCGAAGGGCGTTGTTTACGCGGGGACCTCGCCCGACGGAAAAGTTTATCGCATCGAGGATGGGAAGGCCACCGAATATTTCTCGCCTGGTGCGCGCTACATCTGGGCTTTGAAGGTCGCGGCGGACGGATCGCTGTTCGTCGGCACGGGCGATCAGGGGAAAGTGTTTCGCGTGACGGGCTCGGGCGTGGGCAATGTGTATTACGAAACCGGGCAGTCTCACGTGACGTGTCTGGAACTCGATGCGCGCGGCGCTCTGCTCGCGGGCAGCGAGCCGAACGGGATTCTCTATCGCATCACGGCGCAAAACAAGGCGTTCGTGCTGTATGACGCGAGCCTTCCGGAGATCCGCGCCATCGTAGCGGCCGCGGACGGCAACCTTTATGTGGCGGCGCTGGGCGGCAGTGTCGCGCGGCGCATCGGATCGGCGAACAGCGGAGCGAACGGCGCGGGAGGGAACACGGTGGCGCCGGTGATCGCGACGGTGACGGTTACCGATCAGCAGGCAGGGCTCACGCCGCCTCCAAAGCCCGAGGTCGCGAAGACGCCTGCGGGCGCGCAGTCTCTGGTGATGGCGGTTTCACCGGGGACGGTCGATTATGCGGGCGTCGATAAGTCGGCGTTGTACGTGATTCATCCGGACAATACAGTGGAGACGTTGTGGAGTTCGAAGGAAGAAAATATTTATGACGTGGCGATGTTTAATTCATCGCTGCTGTTTGTCACCGACGTGCAGGGGCGTTTGTACCGTCTGGATCGCGACCGGAAAGCGACGCTGGTGGCGCAGTCGAATGAGGGGGAGGCGACGCGGCTGGTGGAATCGCGAGGAAGGTTGCTAGCGGCAACGGGTAATCTGGGAAAGCTTTTGCGCCTGGACGCGGGCACGGTGGCGACGGGCTGGTTCGAATCGCCGGTGCACGATTCCTCGACCGTGGCGCGTTGGGGACGGCTCGCGTGGCGCGGCGATGCGAAAGGAATCGTGTTCAAGACGCGCAGCGGGAATTCGCTGCGGCCGGACGCGACGTGGAGCGACTGGTCCGAACCGTTGACCGATCCGGACCGCGCGGGGATCACCAGTCCGAATGCGCGTTACATTCAATGGCGCGCAGAATTCTCGGGGAGCGCGGGATCGACGCCCGCGCTCGATAGCGTGACCATCGCCTACCTTCCGCAGAACACGCCGCCGAATGTGCGCAGCATCAACGTGACCGCGGTAAGCGGATCGGCGAAATCGGGCGCGGCGGCGGCGGCGGCAGCGGCAGCAACAGCAAGCTACGCGATCACCGTCACCGATTCGGGCGACGCTCCCGTGACGGCGGGCACGCCTTCGCAGACGCTTTCGCGAATCCCCGGGCAGCAGGTGCAAATTTACTGGCAGGCCGACGATCCCGACGGCGACCGGCTGATTTACAGCCTCTATTTTCGTGGCGAAGACGAGACGCGCTGGAAACTGATGCGCGCCAATATGACCGAGAACACGTTTCTGATCGACGCGGATGTGTTCGCCGACGGCCGCTATTATTTCCGGGTGGTGGCGTCGGATGCGCCGTCGAATCCGGCGAACCTGGCGCGCGAAGCGGAGTTGGTGAGCGCTCCGATTCTGATCGACAGCACGCCGCCGGTGGTGACGGCCAGCGCGCCGAGGCGCTCCGGCAGCGTGGTCGAAGTAGATGTCGATGCGGAGGATCGCGGCTCCGTGCTGCGGCGCTGCGAGTACTCGATCGACGCGGGGCAATGGGTACCCGTGGAAGCGGCGGACGGTGTCACCGATTCGGCGAGGGAGCGTTTTCTGATCAGGCTGGACAAGATTTCGGCGGGCGAACATCTTATCGTGATTCGAGTGTACGATGTTGCGGGAAATGTAGGGTTAACGAAGGTGGTGGTGCGGTAACGCATCCCCTCCATTACTGTCGGGGTTCCATGAACGCGTAGAGCTTGGTCGGGGTGCGGATGTAAATCGCGTTCCCGGTGAAGGCTGGGGTCGCGAACAGCGGCTCTCCCAGATCATTCTTCGCCAGCACTTCGAGGCGATCTCCTCCGGAGATGACCGACACCACTCCTTCGTAGGATGCGAAGTAGATCCTGCCTCCCGCCTCGACCGGCGACGAGAAGTACGCGCCGCCTGCTCCGAGCCTTCCTCTGAAGACGACTTGTCCTGATTTTGCGTCCAGGCACGAAACCGTCCCTCCGTTGGCCACGACATAGACGCGATCGTTGAACCACAGCGGCATGGGAATCTCCGGCACTCCGCGAGGCTCCTTCCAGGCGATGTTCTTCGCCGTGACGTCTCCATGGCCGTCCGGAATAATGGCCAGCAGTCCGTGCTCGTTCGACGGCTCAGGTGCGCCCTTGGTGTAAGCGTCCCACTCGGCGCGATCGACCTTGCCATCTTTATTTTTATCGGCTGCGCGAAAAACGCGTGGCCCGGGCTGGCTTTGATCCGCTCCGGTGACGCCTTCGAGACCGGGTCTGCGAGCCGTCAGAAAGCTCTTCGGAAATTCGTCCTCCGTCAGAACGCCGTCCTGATTCTTGTCGTATTGCTTGATTAAGGTGTCGAAATCGGGAAAAGGGACGCGTAAATCGGGTTCACCCCCGGTGAACCAGGTCCCGACATAAATCGCGTCCGGACCGGCGACGGGAGAATTGGCGCCCTAGGTGGTGATCTTTATAAACCAGTTTCGAGCTCCTGTCGCCACATCGAACCCCACGATTTCGCTGCGATGATGAATGACGATCGCGCTGCGCCAAACCACAGGGGTAGAGGAGTTGAACGGCCTTCCCGGGAAATCGACATACTGAGGTACTTTCCAGGCGACTGTTCCAGTCTTGCGATTCACGGCCAGCAGGTGGGGCACCTCCCCTTCGTCGCGGCTTAGAATGATGAAATCGCCGGCAAGAATGGGCGACGTGCCGCTGCCATATTGAACCTTCACCAGCGGCAGCGGCAGAGTCCACCTTTCATGGCCTTCGTGATCGAACGCGATCATCCCGTAAGATCCGAAATACGCGTAGACCGTTTCGGAATCGACCGCGGGCGTCGCGGTTGCCGGACTGCTGATCTCGTGAACCGCTTCAATTTCCTTGGCGGGAATCGGCCGCCGCCAGAGGATGGTTCCCGTTCCGCGATCGAGAGCGAGGATCTCCAGTTTCTCAGTTGCTTTATCGAAAGTGGAGAGGAAAATGCGATTTCCCCAAACCGCCGGCGACGAGTGGCCCGAAGGAATCTCGGTTTTCCAAAGCATTCGCTTGCCGATGCCGAACTCGACGGGAGGGTTCTCTGTTGGCGCGGCAATGCCAGTGCCTCCCGGTCCGCGAAATTGCGGCCATGACGGCGCGTCGGCGGCGACGGCTAATATCAGGGCGACGAACACCGTCATGCGGCGGGTTCCACCGGTGCAAAATTGCCGACCTTGTTGATATTCAGCACCATGTTGCCCGTTTCGTCGAATTCGAAAGCAGGGGTGAACTTGGCATTCCAGGCGATCTCGTCGAAACGGTAGGAGTAGCGCGCGCGGACGCTCTGGCTGAACGTCTCATCGAAGCCCTTGATCAGGATAATCACTTCAGCCTGCTTCTGCTCCAGGTCTTCCTTCGTCTTTCCGAACAGAGAGCTGGATTCATCGATGGGGTGCACTATGGTCCAGGTCAAGGCCAGGAAGTCGATCGCATCGCGCTCGAGAGGCAGGCCCTGAAATGTGCGTTTCTGCTTGCCAGGCTCGCCTTCCACCTGCATCAGCACCACGGTGGCTTCCATTTCCATCAAGGCGTTGGGACGCCGGTTTACGATTCGAAACTGGAAGCTGGTACGGTCATCATACGGCGCGACGAGCGCGCTTTCGCTGAAGCCGATGCGTGCGGAGGGCCGCGAAAAACGGCCGAACAGGATGCCGGTGGCAAGCGCGAATCCCAGCAGTCCGATCAACGCCTCGATCGCGGCGAGAATGTTCGCCGATATCGTTCCGGGCGCGACGTTTCCATAGCCGACCGTGGTGAGAGTGTGCGCGCTGAAGAAGAACGCATTCAGAAAACGGTCGAACCTGTGCGGCGCGTCGCCGCCGGTCAGATGGCCCGGTCCCAGCGAATAATATAGCGTCGCGAAAATCGTATTGACGGCCAAATATGCCGCGAATACGAGGGCCAGAAACGAGGGCCAGGGCAGGCTGATCAGATGCAGGTAAGGATGGATGTCGCGCCAGCCGGTGCCTCGGCGCGAAACGTTGAAACTGCCATCCTTGTTGATGGCCCGCCGCAGGATGCCGGTGTATTGCTGCGTCAAGCCCGGGTCAAAGGTCGGTTTCGACATATCAACTAAACTATACACAGGAGAACCCATCATGATTCGTCACGCAGAAGCGCAGTGGAATGGTTCGATCAAAGAAGGCAGCGGCCATGTGAAAGTGGAGACGGGCGCGCTGGACAGTCCGTACAGCTTCAAGTCGCGGTTCGAGGGCGGAGGCGATACGAATCCGGAAGAGCTGCTGGGCGCGGCCCACGCGGCCTGCTTTTCCATGGCGCTTTCGGGTGTGTTGACCAAGGACGGTCATCCGCCGACGAGCATCCACACCACGGCGGCGGTCCACATCAATCCCGTGCCCGGTGGGTTTGGGATCACATTGATTGAGTTGGAAACGGTCGGCGAAGTGCCGGGGATCGACGCCGCTGCGTTTGAGGCTGCCGCGGCCGGAGCGAAGGCGGGGTGCCCGCTGTCGAAAGCGCTGGCGGCGGTGGAGATTCATTTGAAGACGACGTTTAAGGCGTAGTTGCGGCGTTTTCGCGTCTGTCCGCTTCCTGACGGTCGCGGTTCCCCGGTTGCGCCAAGGGGAACCGCCATGCGTGAGCATGCGGACAGAGGCGGTCAGCTGGTGGCTCCGACCGAACGCAGGAACTCGGCTAGCGATTTATCCTGCTCCACTTCAAACGTTGTTTCGAGCATCTGGCAGGCGGCCATTTTGTGTAGCCAGAAGCTGCGGAAACCCTTGCGTGATTCGCACCACGCCGCCAGCGACCAGCCTGTTCCCCAGAAATAGAGGCCTAACGGGCGCAGGACGCGGCGGGTTTCCTGGTTCTTCTTATCGCGATAGGCAACGTCGAGCTTGCGGCGCGAGGCGATCGATTGGCGCAGCATTTCTACCCGGTCGCCAAGCGCGGGATCGAGGTGAAACGTCGGCGCGTAGAGCTGCGATTGCTCGATTTCGAGTCGTCTCTGCTGCGGCAGTGCAAGGGCGACCTTGTCGAGAGCCATGCGCGCCGCCGATCGCAAGGATGGTCCGGCGAACGCCTCCGCCATACGCAGGCCGACCACGACTGCCTCGACTTCGTCGTGAGTGAACATGAGAGGGGTCAGATCGTATGCGCGGTCGATGCGATAGCCGACGCCGGCTTCGCCCTCGACGGGCACTCCGGACAAGGAGAGATCGCGAATGTCGCGGTAGACGGTGCGCTGCGAAACTTCCAACCAGCTGGACAACTGCGCGGCGGTAGTCAGCCGCCGCGCGCGAAGATGCTGCACGATCTGAAAGAGCCTGTCCGCCCGGCGCACCTCACTTCACCTCAAACCTATTTCACCGCAAACAGGCCGACGCGGTTGCCCTCCGTATCCTTGATGTGCGCGAAGACGCCAATGCCGGGGACGGGGGTCTTGGGAAAAACGACCGCGCCACCCAGAGGCTGGATTTTGTTCAGCGCGTCGTCGAGCGAATCGCCGGCGTTGAGGTAGATGATCACGCCTTCGAACGTAGGCGTCAAAAAAGGTCCTTTCATCACGCATCCGCCGGAGGCCTTTTCTTCATCGTACGGGAAGACGCCCATGATGTTCGGGCCGGCGACGTGCTCCTTCAATTCGACGCCGAACAGTTTTTCGTAAAAGGAACGCGCTCGCGCGAAGTCGAGAGCGGGAATTTCAAACCAGCTAAGAGGTTGTGTCATGGGTCGATGATGCGGCAGGGCTACTGACAGCATTGTGTCAGCAGTCATGATTGTTTAGATTTGCTAAACCGTCGCTTCAGTAGAGTAACGTTGACGCGACTGTAACTCCCGGATACAGTTATTGCCAATGCTGGGGTTTGCGCTTTTGTTGTGTATCGCCACGGACGCGGGCCGGTTGACGGCCACCGATGGCTCCGCGGATTTCAAAACCGTGCAGGCGGCGGTGGATGCGGCGCCCTCCAGCGGGGCTGCGATCTATATTGGTCCTGGAATCTACCGCGAGAAGCTGGTCGTCAATAAGGCTCATATTCAGTTGCGGGGCACGGGATCCGATGCTTCAAAGGTGGTTCTGAGTTATTACGATAGCGCAGGCACGGCGGGAGGCACTACCAAGTCGGCCAGCGTGACCGTCGCGGGCGAAGATTTCTACGCCGAAAATCTGACCATGGAGAATACCTTCAGCCGGACGCGCGCGCTGACGCAGGAAGGGTCGCAGGCGGTTGCCTTGAGAATTTCCGGCGATCGCAGCGTTTTGCGAAACGTTCGATTCCTGGGGTTTCAAGATACGCTGTACCCAACCGGCAAGCCGGCGCGGATTTATTTCGCCGATTGCTACATCGAAGGCAACGTCGATTTTATTTTCGGGGACGCGCGGGCATATTTCGAGAATTGCGAAATTCACAGCCTGGCTCATCAGGTGGTCTATATCACGGCGCAAAGTAAACTGCACCCGGACGAGCAAAGCGGCTACGTCTTCAGCCACTGCCGGCTGACGGCGGATGCGGGAGCGAAAAGCGTCTACCTGGGCCGGCCATGGCGCGCGTACTCGACGGTGGTTTTCATGAACACGACGATGGACCTGAAGATCGCGTCCGAAGGCTGGCACGAATGGGAGCATGACGGCAAGCTATCGCTGCCGACCGTGTTTTACGCGGAGTATAGGTCGTCGGGTGACGGAGCGAATCCCGGGCGCAGGCAGTTGTCCGACGCCGAAGCGAAACCGTTCGAGTTAACCAAGTTCTTCGATGGTTGGAACGCGGCGGAGGTTCATTAAAGGATGCACGTCCTTCTGCTGCTCCTGCTGGTTCAGGACACCAGGCAAGTCACGGAGCCGGTGATTCCCAAGAGTTGCACCGTCCTGAAGGCGCGGCTCGCGGCCATCGAGGAAGACCAGCCGGATACGGCGCGGATTCAGAGGGCTCTCGATACGTGTCCGGCGGGACAATCGGTGGAACTGGCCGGAAAAGTCTTTCTCACTGGTCCGCTGCAATTGCGCGCGGGCGTCACGCTGCTGGTGGACGCGGGAGCGACTCTCTATGGATCGAGGAATCCGCGCGATTACGATCTGTCGCCGGGAAGCTGCGGCATTGTGGATAAGAGAGGTCATGGATGCAAGGCGCTGATCTCAGGAGATCATGTGTCCGGCGCAGCGGTGATGGGCGAGGGCACCATCGACGGCCGGGGCGGCGCGCAACTGATCGGCCAAAAGGTCTCCTGGTGGGATTTAGCGCAGGAGGCTAAGGTCAAGAATCTGAATCAGAGTGTCCCCAGGCTGATGGCGCTGAGCCACTGTGACAATTTCACGCTGTATAAAATAAGGCTTCATAATTCGGCCAATTTTCACGTCGCGTACAGCGGAGGCAACGGATTCACGGCGTGGGGCGTGATCATTTACTCGCCCAAAACGGCGCGCAATACCGATGGAATCGATCCCGGAAACGCGCAGAATGTGACCATCAAGCGGTGCTTTATCAAAACCGGCGACGATAATGTCGCTATTAAGGCCGGCTTGCCGGGTCCAACCGGGCATATGACGATTGAAGACAATCATTTCTACACCGGTCACGGCATGTCGATCGGGAGCGAGACCGACGGCGGGGCCAGCGCGATCCGGGTCCGGAATCTGTCGATCGACGGGGCCGACAACGGCATCCGCATCAAGTCCAATTCAAGCCGCGGAGGGCCGGTGCGCGACGTGGTTTACGAAGACGTGTGTATTAAGGACACCAAGAATCCGATTATGATGGATCCCAATTATTCGTTTATGGGCGAGGCGCGGGACAAGCTGCCTTCTTTCGAAAACATCATCTTAAGGAATGTTCGCGTATTGAGCGCGGGGAAGATCACGCTCGATGGCTTCGACGCCGCGCACCCTTTGGGGATCACATTCGACAACTTGTTCTTGGATGTGCCCAGTAAGATTACCGTGTCGCACGCCAACATAACCGAGGGTCCAGACGGAGTAGACTTCGGCACCCACGGCAACGATGTTCACGTAGTCAAAAATTCGTGTGAGGGAAAATTTGTTCCATTTCCAGGTGGAAATTAAAAGGAGTTGTATTCTGATGAAGTCCTGCCTTGTTGCACTCATCGCACTATTCTTGCCCTTGGCGATTTTCGGCCAGGAATTCCGCAGCACGATCACCGGAGAGGTCACCGATCCTGCCGGCGCGCCTATCCCGAATGTAAAGATCACGGCCACGGAAACCCGCACAGGAGTGAGGACGCCGACCATGAGCGATGTCGCGGGTAAGTATGCCCTGCCGTTTCTTGCGCCCGGCCAGTACGAACTCACGGCGCAAGGACAGGGCTTCAAGGAAGCGAAGCGAACCGACCTGGCGCTGAGCGCCGATGAGCATCCGGTGATCGATTTCAGGCTGGAGGTGGGCGACGTCTCGACCAGCGTCTCGGTGTCGGCCGACGTTCCTCTGTTGAACTCCGACAACGCTTCCATCGGCCAGTCGATCACCACCAAGCAGATTGAAGACATCCCGCTGAATGGACGCACGCCGCTGATGCTGGCCGAACTAGCCATCGGCGTCACGCCGACCGCCTCTCCCACGCTGGTGCATCCGTTCGACCTCGGCGGTCCCGCGGCCTTCAGCGTTGCCGGCACGCCTTCGCAGAGCAGCGAACTGTTGCTGGACGGTGTACCGGACGAAACCTGGGACGGCCGCGCGGCCTACAATCCGCCGGTGGACGCGGTGCAGGAAGTGCGAGTGAAAGCCTTCGACTCCGACGCATCTTTCGGTCATACCGGAGGTGGCACCATGAATCAGATCATGAAGACAGGGACCAACGGCCTTCACGGTTCGTTATGGGAGTTCAGTCAGCCCTCCAACATGGTGGCCAACGATTTCTTCCGCAACCGTTCGGGCGAGGGACGCCAGATCACGCACTTCAATCAGTACGGTCTTGCCGCCGGCGGTCCGATGATTCTGCCGAAGGTATTCGATGGACGCAATAAGTTGTTCTGGTTCTTCTCTTTTGAGGGCCTCAAAGATTCGCAGCCGGCTCCGACCTTCCTGACGGTGCCCACGGACCTGGAACGGCAGGGGAATTTCTCCGCGTTGCTGCCCTTGGGCTCGCAATATCAACTTTACAGTCCGGGGTCGGCGGTGTTGAGCGGGACGACTGTCACGCGCACGCCGTTTCCGAATAACATCATTCCGACAACACTGCTCAACCCGATCGCACTCAATTACATGAAGTTTTATCCTGAGCCGAACGTCACAGTGGGTGTGGGCGCGACGGGGACGAACAACTATTCGAGTCCGGCCACAACGACTGACAATTACAGCAACTTTCTCGGCCGTCTGGATTACAATATCAGCGATAAAGATCGCCTGTTTTTCGACGTCCGCACAGCCAGCGAAGTGCAATCGAAGAATGTGTACTTCGGCAATGCCTCGGAAGGATCCCTATTGAACCGGTCGCCGATCGGCGGGACCATCGACAACGTCTATGTGGTGAATCCCAGCACGGTGGCCGACCTGCGCGTGAACTTCACGCGGCTGGCCGAGACGCATGGGCTGCCCAGTACCGGCTTCAATCCGAACACGCTGGGCTTCCCCGGTTACATCGCCGGCGATTCCACCTATCTGCAAATGCCGGTGATCGGCCTGACGACGTTTCAAAGCCTGGGCGCGGACGGTGCGAGCAACTACCCATCCCAGTCGCTCCAGTTTTTCGGCGATGTGGTGAAGACGCTGGGGAGCCATACTCTCAAGTTCGGCGCCGACGTCCGGCAGTACCGCATGAATTTTATCGTCGACGATTATTCCACCGGCGACTTTTCGTTCGCAAACACATGGGTTCGCGCATCCAGCAGCGCATCGAGCACGGTGGCGCAGGGCCAGGATCTCGCATCGCTGCTGCTGGGCTTGCCGACAGCCGGCGATTATGATCTGGAAAGCTACGGGTCGTTCTACAACTATTACACCGCTCTGTTCGTTCAGGACGATTGGCGCATCAAGCGCAACCTGACCTTCAACGTGGGACTGCATTGGGATCACGACGGCGCGACGCATGAAAAATACGGGCGCACGGAGGACGGCTTCGATTCGACCGATCCGAATCCGGTCGCGGCGGCGGCGGCGGCGAATTTCGCCAAGAGTCCCGTTTCTCAACTTGGGAGCGGATTCAACGTTCCGGGCGGCCTGCTGTTCGCCAATCCGAACAATAATGCGGTCTATCAGAATACCTCGCACCTGGTGAGCCCGCGCCTCGGCCTCGCGTGGAACCCCGATAAGCTTCCCGGGACGGTTATCCGGGCAGGTTTCGGCATGTTTGTGGCGCCGGTCACCATCGCGAGCCTCGCGGTCACCGGAGCCTATTCCACCAACCCGATTCTGGCGCAGGAAGGTTTCAGCCAGAGCACGGCGATGACGGTTACCAACAACAACTACGTTTCTCCAGCCGCTACCTTGAGCAATCCGTTTCCGAACGGGATTCTTGCACCCACCGGGTCGGCGCTGGGCCTGGCGACGTTCAATGGCCAGACGATCAACTTCCTCAATCCGGAAATGAAGAATCCTTACTCTTTGCGGTGGGATCTCAGCATTCAGCACACGTTCGGGAAGAACACACTGCTCGAAGTGGCGTATATCGGCAACCATTCGGTGCACATCCCGGTGACGGTGACGCAGCTGAACGGAATTCCGCGGCAGGATCTGAGCACGCTTCCGGTGCGCGACGCGGCGGTCAATACCGCGCTGACCGGGACGGTGGCGAACCCGTTTGTGGGTTTGCTGCCGAACTCCAGCAGTCTGAACGGCGCGACAACCGCGCTGCTGAACCTGCTGCCCCGCTATCCTGAGTTCCCGGTGGGCGATTCCTCGGGCGGTTGGAGCGGATCGAGCGGCGTTCTGGAACAGCTTGCGGACCAGGGCCGCTCCTATTATGAGAGCCTCAACGTGCGCGTCGAGCGCCGGCTCTCGCAAGGGCTGTCGGCGATCGTTAACTATGGATGGTCCAGGTTGACGGAACAGGATACGTGGTTGAACGACAGCGATGCGCAACTGGAACGGCGCATTTCGCCTTTCGATCATCCGCAGCGTATCGTGATGGCACTGACTTACGATTTGCCGGTGGGTCGCGGGCGGGCGTTTAACATCCATTCGCGCACCTTAGACGCGGTGGTCGGGGGATGGCACGTGAACAGCGTGTATATTTACCAGATCGGCGCCCCGCTGAATTGGGACAACGGGAGCACCACCAGCCCGGGCGATTACGTATTTTACGGCGGTCCTGGATCGTTGCCGGCCAGCCTGAACAACCGGCAGGCCAACACGACGGCTGCGGGGGTCGCGCTGCCGGCGTTCGATACGACCCTTTTCGCCACCAACTCGGCCAACGTGTTCGCGTATCACATCCGCACTTTTTCGACGACATTCCCGAATGTTCGTCAGGACGCCATCAATGAATGGGATCCGTCAATCCTGAAACGCTTCGGTTTCACTGAGAAGAGCTATTTGCAGCTTCGCTTTGAGTTTTTCAATGTGCTGAATCATCCTAATTTCGCGGCACCGGCGTCGCTGAGCGCCACCAGTTCGGCGTTTGGAGCGATTACGGCGGTGGCGAACCGGCCGAGGACGATCCAGGTTGGCGCGCGGTTCGTGTTTTAAATCTCAGGTCCCCGCCTTGACGGACGGGGTTATAACCCCTGGCGTGAGCCAGGGGATGATGCTGGTGGAACCCCGACAGTCATCGAGGGATCCTACTGCGCCTTGATCGCCACCAGCGCCATAAACATCTTGAAGAACGAGAATGCCGTCAACGCCAGCGCGATTCCGGCGATGGTCTGCCAGACGCGCTCGGTGGCGTTCGAAAAACCCGGCGTACCGGCGATATATCCAACCACGAATCCTCCAGCCAGCCCGCCGAAGTGCGCCGCGTTGTCGACCGCGAATCCGAAGAGGGGCCCTATCAGCCCGAAGATCAGCAGGTAGATCACCCAGCGCATGTAAAAGCGGCGGATTTCCGTACCCCAGGACGACTTGTCCCGGACGCCCAGCGCGATCATTGCGCCAATCAATCCGCAAATTCCGGCCGAAGCGCCCACCGAAGGGACGTGCGGCGCCCAGAAGAAGCTGGCCAGGAAACCCGTTACCGTGGCGACGAAATAAATCCCCAGATACCGGCTGGTGCCGTACATCTCCTCGGTCTGCGCGCCCAGGTCGAACAGCACCCACATGTTCATCAGAATGTGAAGAATTCCTCCATGCAAAAAGCCCGCCGTCACCAGGCGCCACCATTCGCCGCGGATGACCATCAGCGGGCCGTACTTCGCTCCAAAGTCCACCAGGATCTGCGGGTCGTTGAAATCGAACGACATCCCCTGTGGGCTCTCTCGGGTATGCAACACCATGGCGACGTAGAGACCGGTGTTGATCAGCATGATCAACATAGTGGTAAAGCGCGCGTGCGGAATCAGTCCGCCCAGCGCATCGGCGGGGTTGCGCCGGTCCACGGCCTTGGGACCCACGGTAAACTGGCAATAGGGACAGACCTTGTCGTCCGTGGTGATGAAGGCCCGGCAGTTGGGGCACATGCGGCGTTTATCCATGTGTGTAATCGAGGGTCCGGTTTTCATTGTAGCGAGGTCCATCTCTCCGCATCCTTGCGGTACAATCAAAGGTCCGAATGCCGAAGACCGAGCAACAGCTTCGTGACGATATCATCCGGGTCGGGCAGCTCATGTTCGACAAAGGATGGATCGCGGCCAATGACGGCAACATCACCATCCGCCTGGAGGAAAACCTCGTTCTGGCGACGCCCACCGGTGTCTGCAAGGGAATGATGACTCCTGACGACCTGATCCTTTGCGATCTGGACGGGAACAAAATCGCCGGTGAGCGGGAACGCACTTCGGAGATGGCGATGCACCTCACCATCTACAAACTACGCCCCGATATTCGCGGCGTCGTCCACGCGCATCCTCCGGTGGCGACGGGATTCGCGACGGCGGGACGCGCTCTGAATCTCGGGCTGCTGCCGGAGATCGTGATCCGCCTCGGTTCGGTGCCGCTGGCCGATTATGGCCTGCCCGGCACGCCCGCGCTGACCGACGGCATGCTGCCCTACATCCCGAAGTACGAGGCGCTGCTGATGGCCAACCACGGCGTGGTCTCCTACGGCACGGATGTGTTCGATGCCTATTTCAAAATGGAAACGGTCGAGCATTTCGCGCGAATCGCGCTGGTTGCCGAGTTGCTGGGCGGACCGAGAGTGCTGCCGCGAGCCGAAATTCAGAAGCTGTTCGATTCGCGCAAGCGTTACTCGGTGGATTCAAACAACGGTTTCGACCAGGGCGCTCCGCTGGCGGCCGAGGACATGCCGGAACCGAGCGAAAAAATCGAGATTACACGCGAGCAGCTGCTGGCAGTCATCGACGAAGCTTTGAAGGTTCGTGGCGTTTACTAAGTTAAGTTAAACCAGGAGACCCATGGGTGAAGCTCTAGGAATGATCGAGACGCGGGGGATGGTCGCCATGATTGAGGCCGCCGACGCGATGGTGAAGGCCGCGAATGTGCAGATCGTCGGGTGGGAAAAAATCGGATCGGGATACGTCACCGTGCTGGTGCGCGGCGATGTGGCCTCGGTTCGCGCGGCTACAGATGCTGGAGCCGCGGCGGCGCGACGCGTCGGGGAATTGATCTCGGTGCACGTCATCCCGCGCCCGCATTCGAGCCTGGAAGATGTTTTGCCCATCGGCAAATCGGCGAAATAGCCCCATGCGTGAGCTTGGGGCTTGGTTCCGCCGCCCGGGTAGCCCCAAGCTGACGCATGGGGCTGACTGGCGCCAAGCGGCATCAAGGGGCCTTAGTTAGCCATGACTCTAGGACGAGTAGCCGGAACCATTGTCGCCACGCGCAAGGACCCGCGGCTGGAGGGCGCGAAGCTGCTGATCGTCAAGCCCGTCTCGCCCGAGGGCAAAGAAGAATCGAACTATCTGATCGCCATCGATACAGTGCAGGCCGGGCCCGGCGCGCTGGTTCTGCTGGTTTCCGGAAGTTCCGCGCGGCTGGCTGAGGGATGCAAGGACAAGCCGGTGGATGCGTCGATCGTCGGCATTATCGATACGGTCAGTCTCGACGTCGATCGCAATAAGGGTTGATCATGCAGCTTGGCAAAGTTGTCGGGTGTGTGTGGGCGACCGAGAAGAATCCAGGTCTCCTTGCGCAACGTCTGCTGATTGTCCAGCCGCTGACGCCGGAGCTGAACGAAACCGGGAAGAAACTAATCTGCACCGATTCAACGGGCGCCGGCGCGGGCGAGCTGGTTTACTGGTGCAAAGGAAAGGAAGCGAGCTTCCCGTTCCTTCCCACGCAGGTTCCCACCGACGCGACGGTGGTCGGGATCGTGGATAAAATCACGGTGCATAGGAACGAATGATCATCGGCAGAGTCATCGGCGAAGTGGTCGCCACGCAGAAACACCCGAGCCATGAGGGCCGGAAGGCGCTTCTCGTTCAGCCTCTGAGCCTGGATGGCGAGGATCGCGGCACGGCGGTGGTCGCTCTCGACGCGGTGGACGCGGGCGTCGGCGACAGGGTGTTGCTGATCATGGAAGGGTTCAGCGCGATGACCGCGGTGGGACGTCCCGAATCACCGATCGATATGGCTGTGGTCGGCGTCATCGACCAGATCGATCTGGCGCCGGTTGTTGCCGGTCCGTTTCCGCGAAGTGCGGAGAACGAATAAGTAGCTGGCGAGCACGCCGCCGATGATCAGCTTCAGTCCCTCCGTCACCACCAGCACCTGGTAGAGCAACAGCACGCGCACCATGCCGCTGGAAACGTCGCCGCCGCCGGTGGGAAAGTCCATCTCACGGCCGCGATAGCCCAGTTCAGGCGTGATGGCCCAGAACTGGAACATCACCAGCGAGAGCATGACGCCGCAGAGCACGAGCGAAAACATCCGCTTTTGCGTGGCGAAGTACAAGCAGGCTCCCAGCGCCAGACCCAGCACGACCTGCACCTGTTCCCAAAGATAGTAAAGGTTGCGGGTCTCTTGCGCTGCCTGATGGCGCAACAGCAGCGTCATCTGGTCCTGTCCCAGGGCCTTCATCATGCGCGTCACCGGCTCGACGGGCGAGTTCATCACCAGCCCGCTCGCGTGGAGGTTTTGCAGCACTACCAGCGCCATGAAGACGCTACAGCCAAGCCAGGCTCCCAGCAGGAACGTCGCAACTCTCCGCGTGTGCACTGGCTTTTACTATGCCACACCCGAAGGGTGTCGTTCACCAGCGAGTTCACTCCTGCCGCAGCGCCGCCAGAGGGTCGATTTGGGTCGCCCGCCTGGCCGGGAAATAGCTGGCCGCCATGGCAACGACCGCCAGCAGCGCCGCTACGCCCAGATAAGTCACCGGGTCGCCCGCCTTTACCTCGAACAGGAACGACGTCAGCAGCCGCGTCGCCGCAAAGGCCCCCGCCAATCCCAGCGCCAGCCCCGCGCCGGCCAGCGCCAGACCCTGTTTCATGACCAGGCCGAGCACTTTGCCCTGACTCGCGCCCAGCGCCATTCGCAGCCCGATCTCATTCAGCCTCTGCCCCACCATGTATGCCATCACGCCGTACACACCGGCCATCGCGAGGCAAATGGCGAGGCCGGCGAAGACGGCGAACAGAAGCGTCCGAAAGCGCGGACCGGCGACGTCCTGCGAGAGCATTGCTTCCATCGTCGAAATTTTCACCGGCACTTCGGCTGACCGCTCCCGAACCTTCTTCCGCAGCACCTCGGATAGCAGTTGCGGATCCGCGCCGGTCCTGACGATCACCGTCGAGGCCGCGCTGGCGTATGGGTGCTGTTGGTACGCCCCGAATATTTCGGGTGCGGGAGGCAGCGCCGGCCCGGAATTGTGCATATCCGCCACCACCCCCACGATGGTCATCCCGCTGGGAGAATCCTGGCTGCCAAAGATCACGTGTCCCAGGGGGTCCTGTCCGGGAAACGCCTTTTTCGCCAGCGTTTCATTAATGATCGCCGTGAACGGCGCGCCATACTGGTCTCGATCGTCAAAATCACGCCCTCGCAGCAGTGGCACTCCGAGGACCGAAAATGTTTGCGGCGCGACGACCGAATAGTCCGCTTGCCGGTCCAGGTCCACCGCGGCGCGCTCCGGCCGATTGTCGATAAAATAACCCCCGTTCGACCCCGTCCTCCCCGGAGGCACTCCAGCCGCACCGACTGCGATCACTCCAGGAACCTGAGCCAGTTCCTGCAACAGCTCCTTATAGAACCGCGTCGCCTTGCGCGCGCCCTCGAGCGACGACGAAGGTACGTCCGCCTCCATCAGCAGCAAATGATCCGTCCGGTACCCCAAAGCGACGCTATTCAACGCGATAAAGCTCTTCATCAGAAGCCGCGCGCCCGTCAGCAGCACCACCGACAGCGCAATCTCCGCAACTACAATCGCGCTGCGCAAATTTCTCGCCCCTCCGCCTACCACCGTCTTCGAACCACCCAGCTTCAACGCCTCATTCAGATCGATCCGCGAAGCCGCCAACGCCGGCGCGAGGCCAAACAGCAGACTCGCGGCCACCGAGACTGCCAGCGTAAACGCCATCACCCATCCATCGATGATCGCCGCCTCCGCCAATCGAGGCACATTCGACGGCGCGGCTGCCACCAGCGCGTTCGCGCCCCAGATCGCCAGAAGCAGCCCGGCTACGCCCGCCACCAACGCGAGCACGACGCTTTCGGTGATCAACTGCCTCACAATCCGCCAGCGCCCCGCGCCCACCGCCGCCCGAATCGCGATTTCCCGCGTCCGCGAAGTCGCTTTCGCCAGCAACAGGTTCGCCATGTTCGCGCAGGAAATAAGTAAGACCACTCCCACCGCGCCAAGCAAGAGGTACAGCGTCGTCCGCACGTCGCGAACCAGCCGGTCCCTCATTCCCGTCACCGCGATGTTCCTCTCTCCATTGCTATCCGGATATGCCTTCGATAACCGGTCGCCAATTGCGGCCATTTGCGCCTGCGCCTGCTCGATACTTACATCCGGTTTCAACAAGCCCACCACGCGGAAGTTATTCGCGGAACGATGCTCCTTCGCATCGCTGTCCTGCGTCACCCAGATCTGCGCCTTGTTCGGAAAATCAAGCCACGGCGGCATGAGCCCTACGATCGTATACGCCCGGTCCCAAATCCGCAGCGTCTTGCCCAACGCGTTCGTGTCCGCTCCGAAATGATTCTGCGCATAGCTCTGGCCGATCACCGCCGCGCCGCCCTTCTTCCACTCCTCCGCCGTGAATGGGCGGCCCGCGACCGGCTCCGCGCCAAACACTTTGAAGAACTCCTGCGACACCTGCCGGACCTCCGCGTATTCCGCGCCCGCAAGGCCCACCATGACCGCCGACGTACCATCGTAGGAATAATCCGCCATCGCCTCAAACGCCGCCGATTGATCGTGCCAGTCGTGGAAATCCGGCGCCGACGACGTTCTTCCAATCCTCCCCGTTTTCTTCCACAAGTTCGCAAGCGTGACGATCCTCTCAGGATTCTTATAAGCCAGCGGACGGAGCAGCACCGCGTTGACCACGCTGAACACGGCAGTGTTGGCTCCGATGCCCAGGGCCATGACGATCACCGCGAGCACGGTGAATCCAGGATTCTTCAGAAGCGAGCGCAAAGCGTATTTCAAGTCCATAAGGAGCTATACTCCTCCGGGAGGAAAAAGGTACGCAAAAAAACGAGAGGGGAGCCGTTAAGCTCCCCTCGTCGCGTCGAACATGTTTGACTTCTGGATCGTGACTTCTTGGTCCCCTTCGAATCGGGGTGCTTTTATCTTACCCTATGGCGATCCATCCCTGCGCAGGCAGCGCTGCGACCACCAGTCCTGCTTTCTTCACCACGACACGAAACATCTTCCCCGCCTTCGGCGCCTTCATCTCCACAATCCTCCCCCGAGCAACCTCCGCCGCCGCTGCGCCGGTCTCGAACTCCACCCCAAACGAATCTCCATCCGCGTCATCCAGCCGGATGTAGAGATTCGCGTCATCCCATCCATAGAACATCTCCTGCGCCCCACCCGATCCTCCGTGCATCGCACCAGAGCGGGGATCCGGACGATAGCGCCCCGCTCCCAGCCACTCGAAGTGCGAGGTGACCTTGCCATCGAGAGTCGGATGGATCGGATTCGCCGGCCTTACGTGATGTTCGCCCTCGCCGAACCCTTTCAGAATTGGCCGTGAAAGTTCCGCAGGCGGGTCCAGCCGCAACGCCCGATAGACATTCTTCAGATGGTCGCGATACAACTGGTCAAACTCCGGCCGGTTATCGGACCCATGCTCCGGTCCGTACCACCAGTTCCAGTCGCTGCCCTCGGCGATCAGCAGTTCTTCGTACGCCAGCTTGCGATCGTCCTCCGGCACATTCTTCGCGTCGTCGTAGGCGCGCCGCGCGGCCAGCAGATATTCCCACGCGAGGTTGTCTTCCTCCGCGCCGATCCATACATCGAAATTTGCGTTGATCCACGAGCCTGGGAAAATTCCCTGCAACGGCTGCGCCTCGAACTTCGCCAGCGCCTCGGAAACGGTCAGCGCTTCCAACTGCGGATCTTCTGAAATGCGCCGGTATAGCTCACGCAAAAATGGGCGCCCGTTCGCTTCGTACCACTCCCATGCATTTTCGCCGTCGAGAATGATCGGGACCAGCGCATCGGTACCGGCCGCATTTTGCCGGATCTGATTTAGAAAATGTTCCGCCGCCTCCGCTGCACCCGTGCGCGAATAGGTGAACCCGATCAAATCGCTCAGATCATGATCGCGAAACAGCATCCGCATCTCATGCCCGGTTTGTCTCCAGCAGTAAGCACGGTAGGTTTCGAAAGGTCCCGCCGCGCGACCCAGCGTCCGCGCCAGCACTCCGTTGTCGGTGCCCGACCACGTAAATCCACACTCCGCCGCCAGCGCCAGAGCCTCATCCGAGACCGATCCCTCGCTCGGCCATAGCCCCTTGGGACACACCCCGAACTTCTCTTCGATATAGGCGCGCGACCGCTCCAGCTGCACCCGCGCATCGACCTTATATTGGAACCGCGTCGGCAGCGGCACGCCAGGATGCGGCACTCGGGCGATATCGGAATCGCACAACAGCGGCAGAATCGGATGATAGAAAGGAGTCGTCGAAATCTCTATCTGACCTTTTGACGCGTATTCCCGATAGACTGGCAGCACGCGTTTCAATGACTCGCTCTCTTTGCGAGCGATCATGATCTGGTCCTTGCGCGAAAAATCGCGGCCCTTGGCGATCAGCGCCCGCAGCTCCTCGTCGCGAGCCAGCAAATCCTCATCGAACCAGGCGATCTGGCTATAGATTTGCAGATCGCGCAGGTCCTGAACGGAGTACCGCCGATCGCGCCTCTCATACAGCTCCCGGTATCGCGGATAGCGGTGAATAATCCGCTCCAAGTGAACCTGGAAAAAATATTTGACGATGAAGTTCCGCTGAGCCTCCGTTAACTCCTCGGCCGGCTCCAGCGCGCAATCGCGAAATGGATCGGACGCTTTCCCTTCCGCATACTCCTCGATCTGCGCGACCATCGACGGCACCAGGTTGAAGGTCTGATGAATGCGTGGAAACTCGCCCAGGATCTCCACCATGCCCGCGTAATCCTTCATCGCGTGCAGCCGGGTCCAAGGAAGCTGATATTCGCCCGTCCACAAATCCTTGTAGAACGGCTGGTGCATGTGCCACAGGAAACAGAGAGTTGTCATTCAGACCGGCGCCGACCTTAATTCGCCCCCTCAGGCACTCCCCGCGGATCCGGTTTCAGCGCGACCGGCTGGGTATACGTCTGACCGTCGACGGTGAGGCGCACGGTGTACTGGCCAGGCGCGAGGCCCCCTCCGCCGCGTCCGCCCCTTCCACCGCCGCGACCTCCGCGGCCGGCAGGCGCTTCGGGAATCGCTCCTGTACAGGCATCCTTCGGCGGCGCGACGGCAGCGCCGCGTCCGAAACCGCCTCCGCCGCGTCCCGCTGCTGCGCCGAGAGCGACGCGATGCATTCCGGCAGCGGCTGAAGGCGGCTGCGCGGGCTGTTCCCAGATCGCCTGGACGTTGATCGCCTCGGTATCGACCGGCCGCACCGGCGTGTCGCTGGCGGCGCAGGCTCGTGCAGTGCCGGACCCGTCAACAAGTTCGATTTTGACCGGCTGCGATGCCGGCGATTTAAGCCAGTAGTACGCGAGCACGCCCGCGGGCGGATTCAGGTGCTGCGGTTCCTCATGCGGCAATGGCGTGCCGTTCATGCTTCCGGCGCGGATGGCATAGTTCTCGCCGGGTTTGAACAGGTAGGCGCTCGCCGATGCGATCTGCGAGCCGTTCGCCGCGATTTCACGCAGCGCGCTCATCTGATCCATCACCCAGAAGCCGCGGCCATGCGTGGCGATATCCAGATCGTCGCCGTGGACGACGATGTCGCGAATGGAGGTCACCGGCATGTTGTTCTGTAGCGGCTGCCATTGATTGCCGTCGTTGAAAGAAACGTAGACGCGTAGCTCGGTGGCCGCGTACAGCAGCCCGATGGCTTTCGGATCTTCCTTGACAGAGTTGACATACGCTCCTTCAGGAAGGCCGGCGACGATGTTCTTCCAGGTTTTGCCGCCATCGTGCGTTCGATAAATATACGGCTTGTTGTCGGCGATCCGATGCCGGTCGACCGATGCGTAGGCTGTATTCGCACCGAAATGACCGGCTTCGATCTGCGATACCTTGCTCCAGGGCGTCATCTCCGGAGGCGTCACGTCCTGCCAGGTCTTGCCGTCGTCGCGCGTGACGTGAATCAGCCCGTCGTCCGTGCCTGCCCAGACGGTTCCCGCCTGGAGCGGCGAAGGCCCGATGGAATAGACCACGCCGAAACGCGCGGTCATCGGCTGATCGATATCCCTGGCCGTGAGCTTGTCGAGATTCGCGGGAACGGGCGGATTCAGACGCGTCAGGTCGGGGCTGATCTTTTCCCAAGTCTTCCCGCGGTCGCGCGAGCGCATCACGAACTGGTTGGAGTAATAGAGCGCTTCATCGGCCAGCGAAAAGACCTGCGGCAGGGTCCAGGTCTTGCGGTTCAGATCGTCCGGGTCCTGCGCAGGCAGAGCGCCCATGCCGGGCAACTGGATATTGAGGTTCTGATCGCATTTGCCGTTGCCGCCGCCATAAAGAATGTTGCCGTCCTTGGGATCGGGCAGCACGGTATTGCTTTCGCCGGCCTGACAGGTCGGCTCCCAGTTGCGGAACGAGAGCACGCCTTCGCGGGACCAGGTGCTGACGCCGACGCCTCCGGAATCCTGTTGCGCGCCGTAGAGCCAATAGGGGAAACGATTGTCGGCCGCCACGTGATAAATCTGCGCCGTCGGCTGGTTGTACCAGGTGCTCCAGCTCTTGCCTCCGTCGACGCTGACCACGGTTCCCTGGTCGCTTGACAGCACCATGCGGTTGCCGTCGCGAGGATTGATCCACATCTGGTGGTAATCGTCGCCGCCCGGCGCACCTTTGATCGGCACGAACGTCTTACCTGCGTCCGTGGTCATATAAGTCGCCGTGTTGATGACGTAAGCGCGGTCGGAATTCGTGGGATCGACGGCTACGCCACCGAAGTACCATCCGCGTCCCCACAGGCGATTCTCGGAGTTGACCAGTTTCCAGTTGGCTCCGGCATCGTCGGAAATATAAACTCCGCCTCCAGTGTTGCGTGCCGCTCCGCCTCCACCGCCGCCCCCTCCGCCGCCGCGCGCGGGAGTGTTTCCGGTTCCAAGATCGTCCACCACCGCCCACAGCCGATTCGGATTGCTGGGCGATACCGCGATGCCGATTTTGCCCACGAAATCGTCGGCGGGCAGTCCGCCGGTCAACTGCGACCAAGAATCGCCGCCGTCGGTGGATTTGTACAGCCCTCCGCCGGGCATATTCGACGGCGCGTAGACCGACCATGGCGGACGCCTTGTCGCCCACAACGAAGCGTAGAGCACCCGGGTGTTTTTCGGATCGATCGCAACATCAATCGCCCCGACGTTGGCCGGGTTATCGGTCTTGAACAAAATTTTCTTCCACGTCGTGCCGCCGTCGAGCGAACGGTAAAGTCCGCGATCCGGGTTCGCATCGTAGACGTGGCCCAGCGCGGCGACATAAACGCGATTCGGATCAGCCGGATCGACGACCACGCGCGCAATCTGGCGCGTCGCTTCCAGGCCAATGTGCGTCCAGGATTTGCCCGCATCGCTGGATTTGAACATCCCAATGCCGTAAGAATGCTGGCTGCGGATATCGGGCTCGCCCGTGCCGACGTAGACGATATTCGCGTTCGAGGGAGCCACGGCAATCGCGCCGATGGAGCCGATGGGAATGCCTTCATCGGAGATAGGCACCCAGGTCCGGCCGGAGTTTTCCGTCTTCCACACGCCTCCGCCGACCGAGCCGAAATAAAACGTATCCGGCTGATTGGCGTGCCCCGCGACCCCGTAGGAGCGTCCCCCGCGCATCGGGCCAACATCGCGCCAGACCAGGCCGGACAGGAGATTGGCCGCGAATTGGCCCGCCGTCCTGACTTGTTGCGCAAAGATTCCAAGCCCCAGCGATAATGCGAGAAAGATAGGCCAATTGCGTCGAACGATCATAGGTGTGCTCCTATCAATGGCGTGAGAATTTCAATACTAGCACTGGCCGTAGCCCGCGGCCAGAACGTTACGTATCCCCTCCATTACTGTCGGGGTTCCACACCCGCACCGCGCCTCCGCCGCAATGGAACCCCGACAGTCATGGAGGGGATCGCCTATTGACAAAACGTCGATCCTAGTTCACTCTAGGCATAGAGCAAACAAACCTTGCAAAAACCCAATCGCGATCTCTTCCCCGGAGCGCTGGAGATGATGATCCTCCAGACCCTTCGGCGCGGCTCTCTCCACGGCTACGCGCTGGCGCAAGTCATCAAGCAGACTTCCGACGATCTGCTCCAAATCGAAGAAGGGTCGTTATATCCGGCATTGCAGCGGATGTTGAAGGCGGGATGGGTGGCGGCGGAATGGGGGCTTTCGGCGCGAAACCGGCGCGTGCGGATTTACAAAATCACTGCCTCGGGCCGGAAGCAACTGGAACGCGAAGTATCGAGCTTCGAACGGATGCTGGACGGAATCTCACGGGTGATGAGGCCTGACGAATCATGATCTTCCGCCGCCGGAGTCGCGAGCTTGCCGAAGAAATTCAAGCGCACATCCAAGAGAGAGCGAGCGAGCTCATGGAGGAAGGAATTCCTGAGCAGGAAGCTCGCGAGCGCGCCCGGCGCGAGTTTGGAAATCCGACCTTATTTCTAGAAACCAGCCGCGAGGTCTGGTCCTGCAGATGGTTGGAGCAACTCACTCAGGATCTTCGCTACGCCCTTCGAGCATTCAAAGCAAGCCCCGCGTTCACGGTGGTGGCCGTGCTGGCCCTCGCGCTCGGCATCGGCGCGACGACGGCCATCTTCAGCGTGGTCGACCGGGTCATGCTGCGTCCGCTGCCGTATCCGGAGGCGGAAAGGCTGGTGTCGATCAGCTTCGAGAGAAACCTGATCGCGCACACCGATTACTTCGCCTGGCGTGAGCACCATGATGTGTTCGAAGACATGGCCATGTCCCGGGGTGCCTCTCCTCGCACCTTGACTAGCCTCGATGAGCCCGCCCAGATCCGCTGTGCCGGTGTGACTGCCAGCTTCTTCCGGACCTTTCGCGTCCAGCCAATGCTGGGGCGGCCGTTCATCGAGGACGAAGACAAGCCCGGCGCGCCGAAAGTGATCCTGCTGACGTACGATTCCTGGCAGAAGCGATTCGGCGGAGCGCACGACATATTAAGTAAATCGCTGACGTTAGACGATGCGCCCTACGCGATCATCGGAATCATGGCACCCTCCTTCCGTTTTCCGGGCGACACAGTGGAAGGGATCCTCCCCCTGGCCTTCAACACCGCGACTCAGGCCGTGTACTTCGTCCAGGCGACGGCCCGCCTTAAGCCCGGTGTAACGGTCGGCCAGGCATCCGCCGAAATTGAGGGATTGTTCGAGCACAGCCCGCAGAACCACTCTTTTGGCGGGCCGAAACAGAAGCTGTCCGTGGTCCGCCTTCAGGACCGCCAGGTTGCTGACGTCCGCCTCGCCATGTTGGCGCTGCTGGGAGCGGTTGGGTGCGTACTGCTGATCGCATGCGCCAACGTGACCAACCTGTTGCTATCGCGATCGGCGGCGCGCCAAAGGGAACTGGCGATGAGAGCCGCACTCGGGGCGGGTCGAATGCGGCTGGTGCGCCAGCTCCTTACCGAGAGCGTGTTGCTCGGAATCGCCGGAGGCGCAACCGGAACGCTGCTTGCGGCGCTGGCGATCAAATCGATCATCCATATCGCGCCGTCGGTGCCGCGAATAGGGGAGGTTGCCATCGATTGGCGAGTCCTCGGGTTCACTCTGGCTGTGTCGCTGGCCGTCAGCTTGCTTTTCGGACTCGCGCCTGCATTCAGCGCGGCTCGCACGGACCTGAACGACGCGCTAAAGGGCGGCTCGCCGACCGCCACTACAAAGAATCGCGTCTTGCGCAACACGCTGGTGACGGCGGAGTTGGCGCTCTCTCTGGTCTTACTCACCGCCGCGGGGCTGCTGACTCAGACGTTGTGGAAGCTGGAACATATCGATACCGGGGTGGTCGCCGAACACGTTCTAACCACCAACGTCTACCTCAGCTACAAGCACTACTCGACGCCTCAGCGCGAGGCGTTTTTCGAGAACCTTCTCGATCGCGTTGCCAGCATTCCAGGCGTCATAGCCGCGGGAGCCGCAGCCGGATTGCCTCCTTATAGGACGGTAGCGGGCCCGGCGGGCGTGGACGGAAGGCCCGTGCAGGAAGGACCGGCCGACCAGGTCAGCTTTAAGGACGTCACGCCCGGTTACTTCGAAGCACTCCGAATTCCGCTGCGGGCGGGGCGGTTTGTTGCCCCGCAGGATCGACGAAGGCCGGACGTAGCCGTGGTGAATGAAGCGCTGGCGCGCCATTTCTTCCCCGGCGAGGACGCCATCGGCAAGCGTATCACCAGCAAGTTCGACCGTACCCGCACGATCGTCGGCGTTGTTGCCGACGTAAAAAATCGAGGGGTTCAGGACCCCGCTCAGCCTGAACTTTACCGGCTCGATCAGGATGGGAATTTGTCCGTCCTGGTGATCCGCACCGCGGGCGATCCGAGCGCGCTAGCGAGCCTCGTTCGCGAGCAGGTGCGCGCACTGGACAGAAACACGCCGCTGACCTTTCGCACGATGGCCGAACAGATGGACAAGGAATTTACCAGTCAGCGGTTCAACTCGATCCTTCTCTCCTCTTTCGCCGCGATCGCATTACTACTGGCGGCGATCGGCGTCTATGGGGTGATGTCGTATCTGGTGTCCCAGCGGAGGCGGGAGATCGGCATCCGCATGGCGCTGGGCGCGCGCACGAATCAGGTTCTCGGGCTGATCATCGGTCACGCGCTTCGTCTGGTGTTGGCCGGAGTGGTGGTCGGCGTCGGGCTCGCCTTTGGATTAACCCGTTATCTCAAAACTCTGCTCTATGGCGTAACCGCGACCGACGCGTTGACCTTGTGCTCGGTTGCGTTCCTCATGGCTACAGTCGCTTTGTTGGCCAGCTATTTCCCCGCGCTTCGGGCCTCGCGCGTCGATCCGTCGACGGCGCTGCGCTGCGAATAAGTCCGATTGAGTTACCATACAAAAACCGCGGCCTCGTCGCCTGTAGTCTTAGGAGGATTATGAGAAGACGAGAATTTCTCGAAACAGGCGCTTTCGCGGCGCTGGCCGGTTTGACAACAGGGTGTTCCGCGCGAAAAACAGTTGCCGCTGCGCCGCCTTCCGCGCGTCCCGTGCGCCCGCCTGTCAATCTGGCCATTCCGCGAATCAATTTCGAGCGGGTGATTCGAACCACCGTCGGTCTGCGCCCGCATCGCGACTCCGGTTTTGTCCTGAAGCCCGAAAAATTCGACGCGAAGACCGTGATTCACGATTACGGCTTCGGCGGCGCGGGGATGTCGCTGGCCTGGGGTTGCGGAGCGATGGCCGCCGACATGGCGCTGGAACATCCAGAGCGCAAGGCCGCCGTGCTCGGTTGCGGATCGCCTGGCCTGACGGCGGCGCGCCAGCTTCAAAGGCGCGGCTTCGACGTGACCATCTATGCGATGACCGTGCCCCCGGACACTACCTCGAACATGTCTATGGCCGGCTTCACGCCGACTACCGCGCTCATCGCCAATGCGAAGCGCACTCCCGCCTGGGACGAGCAATTCCGCAAAGCGGCGGAGATTTCGTACCGCCAGCTCCAACTCCTCGCCGGCGCTCCCGGCTGGGGTGTTTACTGGATCGACAACTATAATACCACCGACGATCCAACTCCCGGCCTCGTCAATCCCGCCGACGATCTGCTCCCCGAAGCCCTGCGAACCGGCCGCGACCGCGACGTCCTGGGTCCCGGCGAGCATCCTTTTCCATCCAAGTACGCCGTCCGCACGTCGGCCCTGGCTATCGAGCCGTCCATTTATATGGAAACGCTGGTGCGCGATTTCATGCTCTTCGGCGGCAAGATCGTCATCCGCAAATTCGACACGCCGCGCGACCTGATGTCGCTTCCCGAATCGATCATCGTCAACTGCACCGGCCTGGGCTCGAAAACGCTGTTCAACGATCAGGAACTGGTGCCGATCAAGGGACAACTGACCGTGTGCGTCCCGCAGCCGGAAGTGAATTACCGCGCCTCGGGCCACAATCCGAACAGCACGGTGAACGCCAGCATCAATCCGCGCCGCGACGGCATCACCGTCGGCAACATGATGGAACGCGGCAACTGGTCGCTCGAAGTGAACGAGGAAGTGCGTAAACAAAACGTGGAGGCCGCGATGACGTTTTTCGCCAACATGCGCGCGCCGGCGCTTGTGGGGCGGGCTATTTAGCCGGCAGCCTTCTTTGAGCAGGCTCGTTTGTCGCGCGACTTCTCCGCCCCCGGTTTCGCGCAGCAAGGTCATTGGAGCGCCGCCGCGTCCTTCGCTGGTAACTTCTGAATGCGCAGTCACTCGGGAGTTAATCGTCAGCGGGCACGGCAGGTCACTTCCAGGGACGCCGAGTCTACGTCCGAGTCGACAATGTAGGGAGGCGCAGGGGATGAGGACAAGAAAGAGCCATCGAGGATCTCCTCTCCTCCTACTTGGGCAGATCCGTTATCCAGATGTTGTAGCGGAGCTCGGACATCGCGCCGATGAACCGGCCGGGTACGGCGGTCAACGCATCGCCCGTCGCGTAGCCCGTTAGTTGAGGGTGAATCCGCGCGGGGAACTCGAAGACGCGGAACGGAGGGCCCGCGGGATGGCGGTTGCGGTCGAGGCGGCGAGCCATGAGCGAATAGGAACCACCGGCGCTGATCACGTAATAGAGCAGCCCGCCATCCGGCGACCAAAACGCCTGCTCAATGTTCCCAGGGGCGGGCGTGATCGTAATCCAGTCCTGCCCGGGAACGCCGGCCGCGCCGCGGAACGGCGCCAGCATGACGTCGCGCGAGGCGGCGCTGTGGGTCTCCAGGAAGACGATCCATTTTCCATCGGGGGAGAAGCGTGGTCTGCTCAGCGAATCCTTCGGGTGCTGAACGATCAGAGTAGATTCGCCCGAAGCAACCTCCACCAGGTGAATCTTTGGTGCAGGTGGCTGTTCAGACGACAGAAACTGCCTTCCGTCCGGGGAAAGACTTTCGGTAGGGCCGCAACGGTCGCAAATTTTCCGTTTTGCGCCTCCCTGCGCGGGGACTACGTAAGCGTTGAAGAATATCCTGCCGTCGTAGGTGGTGTACACCACCTCCGTTCCTCGGGCGTCGATCAGCGCCCATCGCTTAAACGTGTCCGGGTCTTCCGCATCGAGCGTACGATCCTGGCCCGACGCCATATCTCGCAGGAAGAGATTGGTCCGGCCGCCCGCCCGGTCCGAGCTGAACGCGAGCGTCTTGCCGTCCGGTGTCGATGCGACAAAACCGTAGTCGGCTTTTTCGGCAGTCAGCTTTTCGAGCGCGCCGGTGACGCGTCCCTGGTTTGTGTCCGCCGGCAGACTCCAGATGGCGCCCTGCTGGGTTCCGCTGGAGAACGCCATCTTCCCGGCCGCAATCGTGGCGTTCGTGTTGAGGGAACCGCCGAAGGTCAGCGGTTCTGGCTCCCCCACCGGCCCCCACTTGTTAGCAGCACCCGAAATGTGCACCCGATAGATCTGGGCGTTGCCATCCCTGGCGAGCCAATCTACAGTCGCGTTGCCGGGAAGCCAGGCGTTGACGTAGCCGGTGTATCTGTTCGCGCCGGCCCAGTGCCCCCAACTCGTTGGTTGCGGGGCCCCTCCAGAGGCGGGTACAATCCAAAACTCGATGGTCTCGGGCTTGCCGGTCTTGAGACCGTAAAATGCGACTTGCTGGCTGTCCGGCGACCAGACTGGCCAGGCTGGGTTTGCTGTAAAGCCCCGCGCGAGGGCGTGCGATTCGCCTCCGGAAGCCGGCACCACCAAAAGCTGCTGCGAGGGCATCCCGATATAAGCGATGTTCCTGCCATCCGGTGAGACGACGGGACAAATGCCGTCCGCTGCCACCAGGCGCGGCTCGCCGCCAAATGCGGGTATTTCATAGATGCCCGGCGGCGGGCCGGTGGTATCGAAGTAAATCTTCGATCCGTCGCCGGAGAACGCGGGGTTCCGGTGGCTCCCCGGTTCCTTCGTAAGCTGGATCGCCGAACCGCCCGAGATCTGTTGTACCCAGATGTCGTATCTGCCCGGACTCGCGCGGTCCGACTGATATGCCACCAGCTTGGCGTCGGGCGAGAGGCCCGGACGGGTGGTGTTGCCGTCATCGTAGGTGAGCTGCCTCAGGCCGCGTGCTCCCGCGGTTGGCACGGTTCGCGGTCCCCACATCCACCATGCCGCAAGCGCCAGAGCCGCGATCGCCACGCCAGCAGCCACCATCGGCCAGCGGCGCTTGCGCACGACCTGCCCGGCCTGTGTTGCCAAACGGCCGGAGTCGGATTCGTCTTTCAGTTCCTCCAACGCGACCTTCAGATCCGCCATGCTTTGGAAGCGCCGCGCCGGATCTTTGCGCAGGCAGCGCTGCACGATTCGGTCGAGCTCGCGCGGCGTGGTCTCGGCCAGCGGCTCCGGCTCCCGATTCAGAATGGCGGCGATGGTCGAGACCTTGGTCTCACCCCGGAACGCCCGGCGTCCGGTTAGCATCTCATACAGCACCGCGCCGAAGCTGAAAATATCCGAACGGCCGTCGAGCTTGAGCCCCTGCGCCTGCTCGGGCGACAGATAGGCAATGGTACCGAGGACCACACCTTCCTCGGTCTCGGCGCCGATTGTCTCGGTGGGCGCGTCCTCGCCGATCGCCGATTTCTCGGACAGCTTGGCCAGTCCGAAATCGAGCACTTTGACGAGGCCCGAATCGGCCACCATGATATTGCCCGGCTTCAGATCCCGGTGGATAATCCCAGCGGCGTGCGCGGCCGCGAGCGCGTCCGCGATCTGCACACCGATCCGCAACACTTCTGCCGGCCGCATGCCCTGTCGATGAATCAGCGCGTCGAGAGCGCGTCCGGCGACATACTCCATGGCGATGAAGTCCACGCCGTCATCCACGCCTATGTCGTAAATCGTGATGATATTCGGGTGATTTAGCGCGGAGGCTGCCTTGGCTTCCTGCACGAAGCGGCGCTTGCGATCGGGGTCGGTGGTCTTGCCGGGCGGCAGGACTTTCAGGGCGGCCATTCGATCCAGGCGCGTATCCCGTGCTTTGTACACGATCCCCATGCCGCCTTCGCCGAGTTTCTCGACGATCTCATAGTGAGCGATAGTGCGTTTAAACATCAGGTCTCAGCCAGAATTTGTTGAGTTGCCCGCCTGGTCAGCACAGATTATACATCGGGCGCGCCGTCGGCCAAGCAGCTTCACTCGCCCGTAGCGGCGGGAAGTGCCGCGAACGGTCTCGATATTCTTCAGCCCGCGACAGCGATCACATTCTTGATCCCGCCCGATTTCCCCGCCAAGGGCTCCGCCGCCTGATCGAGTGGCCATCGCTTCGTGATCAGCGCCCGCAGCGCGTCGGGCCACTTTTCGAGAAAGGACCCAACATCGGCAATCGCGTCGGCAAAACTCTCCGTGCTGGCGTTCACCGTGCCGAAGATGAGCTGGTTTTTCAGGACCGCGTCGCGCATGATCGTGTCGGTATCGATCGAAACCGGACCTTTGCGCCCCGGAACTCCGGTGAAAATGAATACCCCGTTCGTGCCCAGGTACGGCATCACGTCGAACGCCAGCGACGATGCGCCCACCGCTTCATACACCACGTCGATGCTTCCCACCTGTTTCGCCAGGTCGGCGATTGACGTGGTCTCCGCATGCACGAATTTCGCGCCGAACGAACTCACCAGCTTTTCCAGGTCGCTCGCCTGGGGCGTTCGCGAATAGACCGTGGTTTCGCAACCTTCTAAAACCAGCTTCATCGCGCCCAGAAGCCCTACCGGACCACCTCCCAAAACCACTGCCCGCGAACTTTTTTCGCGCCAGGGCAGGCGCTGCTGGATCTGCTTCCACTGCGCGATCCCCTTTTCGGCGATAGTGAGAGGCTCCACCAGAACCGCAACGTCACGCAGCGCGCGCGGCACCGGGTTCAGGTAGCGCGTATCCTCCACCACGTACTCCGTCATGTAGCCGTGCCGCTGATTAATGCCTCGTTCCGTAAATTCGCCGCTATAACAAAAGTCCTGGCGATCGGCCCGGCAGGCGATGCACGAAGGCACATCACATGGCCGCCGCACGGTCGGAACCGCCAGATCGCCGACCTTGACGCGGGTGACCAAACTCCCAACTTCCACCACTTCACCCAGCGATTCGTGCCCGATGATCAGGTAAGCCGAGCCCTCGGGAGGCGTGCCGTACTCGAACGAGACGATTTCCTTGTCCGTTCCGCAAATCCCCACATCCAGCATGCGCATCTTCACTTCCGTGGGAGAGCCGAGAGCAGGCTCGGGATGATCGATCACGCCGAATCGTCGATCGGCAGGGTAAACAGCGAGAGCCTTCATGAGGACATTGTCGGCGATTCACCTACACAATCGTCGGCAGCCCCCCAAATAAGCAGTACCTCTAGGCTTGGCATATGCAGAATTTCCTGGTAGTATGCTTTGGACTAAGCAAGCGGAAGATTGCAAATGGCCACCATCCCCCGGTGCCTTTGCGTGATCCTCACGCTGTGGATGGTCAGCTCGCGCCCTTCGGCGTCCATCCTGCCCGGAGCCTCTGCCTCCGGAGCATTGTGGGGCACGCCCGAATCACCAAAACACGCGAAGCTCGCTGACCTCGCTCGTCGCGCGGGCGACCTCACCGCCGCCGAAGCCTTCTATAAACAAGGTTACGAGGACGCCGTGCGTCGCCGCGACCAACGAGGCATGGTCGGCTACTTGAACGGCATCGCGGCGTGCCGGCTCACCCAACTTCGCTATCGCGAAGCGCTCGAAGCCTTGCTCGAAGCCAAGAGCCACGCCAAGTCCATCGGCGATCAGGCATCCCTGGGGGCCATCGCGGTCAATCTCTCCATTCTCTATCATCAGTCGTGGGATTTCGATGCTGCACTCAGGGAAGCGGAAGAGGGCCTCGCTGCCGCGGCGTCTCTTAGAAAGCCGTATTTTCTTCCAAATCTCTTCGTTCAATTGGGGCGTTTGCACGCAAAACAGAGCGACGGCTCCGCACCGGAGCTATATCGCAAGGGCATCCTGGCCGCAAGAGCAGTGGCCGACAAGCAAGTCGAAGCGATCGGGCTGGATCTTCTCGGCGCGTATCTTCTCAGCGAGGAGCGCCTTGGGCACCGAGGCCATTTAGACGAGGCGGAGAAGGCGATCGTCGATGGGTTGCGTCTGCGGGAGAAGCAGTCGCCAAAGGATCTTGGGTTCTCCTGGGGCTGGATGGGAGAACTACAACGCCTCCGAGGCAACTTTGCCGAAGCGGCACGATACACCGACCTTGCCCTCAAATCCAGTGTAAAAATCCCGGAATATCTCTTGAGGCATCAGCGAGGAGAAATCCGAATGGCTTCGGGAGATCGGGTTGGGGCGCTTGCGGACTTCCAAGCCGCAGTCGATCTCTCGACTCATTGGCGGCTCGAGGTTCTGCCAGTGAGGTCGTCCTTGATCGCAGCGAATGAAGAGCTAGAGGGGCGAGTCTTCTCCTCCTTCATCGAGGCCGCGGCGGGGGAGGCGTTTCGCACCGGCAGCCAGCACTGGGCGGCAGAATCGTTTGAAGCGGCCGAACTTAATCGGGCAGCCAGTCTTCGTGAGAGCCGGGTACTCGCTGACTCCTGGCACCGCAGGGTTCCTCCCGAGTACTGGGAGACGCGAGCGAGGCTGGAAAAACAACCGTCGCGTGAAGAGTCTCGCCGTCTCCGTTTGGAACTCGCAGAAATGGAGGCCAAAGCGGGACTTGGTTTTTCCGCAAAGAACTCCGAGATTTTTCGCGATCAGACTTCACTTATACATTTTCAACACGGGTTAAGTAGTTCGGAAGTACTGCTTAGTTTTCACCTGGGGGATACGGAGTCCTATCTTTGGGCGGTTACGCGAGACACGTTGCAGTTGCAGAGAATTGCCGCGAAGAGCGTGATTCAGACCAGGGTGTTGGCGTTGTCGGATGCGGTTCGGGCAGGACGGCCGGAGGCAGTGGAGTTGGGCGAGAAGCTCTACCAGGAGCTGTTCGGTCAACTGGAGCGGGAAGCGGCGGACAAGCCGTCGTGGATGCTTTCCCTCGAAGGGGCATTGTTCGGGGCGCCGTTCGCTGCACTTGTGACGGAGCGGAAGGGCGGCAAAGTGAAATATCTGGTGTCGGAGCATTCTGTGCAGACGATACCTGGAGCATTGTTGTTGAGCAAGCGTCCAGATGCGGGAACGGGCTGGTTCCTGGGGGTGGGAGATCCCATCTATAACGCGGCAGACCCGCGTTGGAGCAAACAAGAACACAAGAAATCGGCTGATTTCCTGAATCTGTTTCAAACGCTCACCGGCGCGGGGATGGATGCGAGATTCTCGCGCCTGGTGGGTAGCGCGGAGGAGCTGAATACCAGCGCGCTCAACTGGGGCGGCCGGTCGGCGGTGCTGCTCCAGGGCGCGGACGCCCAACGGAGCGTCTTCCTCCGGCAACTCTCGGACGGGCCTTCGTTCATCCACCTGGCGACGCATGTGGTCCCTTCTGGCGACGCTCAGGCTTCCATCGCCTTCGGATTGGGCCCTCGAGGTCAGCCCGAATTTCTGAGCACCACCGACGTCGCATCGCTGCGGGTGCCGGGAGCTTTCGTGGCCATGACCGGTTGTGACACCGGTTCGGGCGACGTACGTCCCGGCGCAGGCCTTCAGGGGCTGACCACTGCCTGGCAGATGGCCGGAGCCAGCGCCGTGCTCGCCACATCGTGGCCGGTGCGCGATTCGAGCGGTGACATTTTGGCTAGCTTTTACAAATACTTGCAGCATGTTCCGGCAGCGGAGGCCTTGCGCCTCAGCCAGCTCGAGATGCTCGACTCGGGGACGTGGCGCGCCGCGCCTTCCTATTGGGCTCCTTACCAGATCACGGGAGGCGCGCGATGAGGAAGGTGCAGGAAATCAATCAGGCCACCGAAGAGGTGGAGGTCCAGATCGAGGACATGGACCCGCACGAGGTGGACCCGCACGACGTGGACCCGCACGACGTGGACCCGCACAAGGATGGCGATGATTCGGAATCCTACGCCGAATGGGTGCAACTGGTGGACCGCATCCGCCTGAGCGAAACCGACGGGATGGAGGAGCTCTATCAACTGTTTTCCAAGGGCATTCGCTTCTATCTCTGCCGCCAGTTGGGCCCCCAGGAACTGGACGACAAGGTTCACGATACCTTCGTCGTCGTGGTGCAGGCGATCCGGCGCGGAGAATTGCGGGAACCCTCCCGTTTGATGGGATTTGTACGAACCATCGTGCGCCGGCAGGTGGCCGCGCATATCGATAAGGTGGTGCATACCCGGCGCGACCAGATCGATCTCGATTCCACCGTACGTCTGGCCGATCCCGAGGAGAATCCCGAGGAAAAAGCGATGTTCAGCGAGCGGACGGACCTGATCAATCGTGTTTTGGGAGAACTTTCGGATCGGGATCGGGAAATTCTGAACCGATTTTACCTCCTCGAACAGAGCCAGGACCAAATCTGCTCGGAAATGGCCCTCACTGAGACTCAATTCCGGCTATTAAAATCAAGGGCAAAAGCCAGATTTGGAGAATTAGGTAAGAAAAAACTGACCCATCGCGCTTTGCACGCAGTTATCGTGAGAACTTCCGCCGCTCTGTCCCACTAAAGAACTGAGTTTCAGTTCGGGACGGCACCATGCTCGTATGGGCGCCAGGGAGACACGCCGTGACCATGAAGATAATGCCCAACAGGCATCCTCACCAGGATGTGTTTGAGGATTATGCATTCGACAGACTTTCCGGAAATGAGGCGGCCGAGTTCGAAGAACACCTGCTGATTTGCGAGGAGTGTCAGGAGACTCTCGCCAAAACGGACGAATATATTGCAGTCATGAAGGCGGCCACGGCGGCTTATGTCGCCGGACGCACCAGTTCTTCGCCGCCCCACCGCGGCCAGGGCCTCCGCGGGAATGCCGCTGCCGCGGCGATCCTGCTGCTCACCTGCTTGACGGCGCTTCTGTCGTGGCGGACTCCTGGCGGCGATCCCAAAGAGATTGCCCTCGACGCCTACCGCGGCGCCGCCGCCATTCCTCAAGCTCCTGCCGGACGGCCCCTGGATCTCAAGATCGATTTAAAGGACGTCCGCGCCGCATCAGCCTACCGCGTCGAAGTGGTCGACGCGACCGGCCGCCGGGTGTGGTTCGGCGGACCGCCCGCCCATCTGAGCAACGGTCTGCCTAAAGGAGATTACTGGGTGCGCCTCCTTACCGACAATGGAGAATGGTTGCGCGAATACGGTCTCGTGGTGGGTGATGCGGCCAGGTAATTTGCACGCCATCGGTAAATTTTAGCGTCGCCGCGCGCGCAATCCATTTCTAAAGTCTTGACTCCACGATGCTTCTTCGGTTGGCTGATAAAGTGCCATAATCCGGGTATGGCACCCAAAATCTTCGCGAAGACAGCAGCTTTGGTCCTGCTCGCCGGTTTGTCGTTAAGCGGACAGGAAGCCAATCCAACTCGAAAACTACCGCAGCCGCAGGGGGAGATCCGTCCCGATCCCAACTCCTCGCAGCCCATCTTTCGTATCGAAGTGGTGGAACACACCATCGCCGCGGTCAATTACCTGCACCGCGGCGGATCGACCAGGATCGATTTCAACGGTTCGCCCGTGATGGCGATGGGTAAAGGATCGGCCAAGGTCGAAAGCGAGCGCGGCGTTATCAAGATCAGCGCCGAATTCAAGAATATGGCGCCTCCGTCCAGCTTCGGGCCGGAGTATCTCACTTACGTTCTGTGGGCGATCTCGCCCGACGGCCGCCCGGTGAATCTCGGCGAGCTGACGCTGAACGGCTACGGTATGGGCTCGGACAGTAAGATCGATACCACCAGCGACATTCAGACCTTCGGCATGATCGTCACTGCGGAGCCGTATTACTCGGTCACGCAGCCGAGCGACGTGGTGGTGATGGAAAATATCGTCCGCCCCACCACCCAGGGCGTCATTGAAAACATCAGCGCCAAATACGAACTGCTCCCGCGAGGCACATACACCAACCACGGCAGAGCGTCCGGATTCACGCCGATTCTAGTCGGCAAAAAGGATCCCTTCGAATTGTATGAAGCGCAGAACGCGGTCCAGCTGGCTCGCGTGGCCGGCGCGCAGAAGTACGCGTCCGACAGCTTTCAGAAAGCCAAGGACGCTTTGCAGCAGTCTATGAAATATCAGGTCCAGAAGCCCGGTCAAAAGCCCGTGATCACTATGGCTCGTGAAGCCTGCCTGCGGGCCGAAGACGCGCGTATCATTGCCTTGCGCGCGGAACGGGCCGAGGCTCTGGAAAACGAGCGGCAAGCCGGCATCGCGCGGGAGAACGCGGAAAAGGAGAAGGCCGAGGTATCGCGCATGCACGCCGAAGATGAAGCGCGCGCCCGCCGTCAGGCCGAAATGGATCGTCTGCAAGCCGAGCAGGCCAAAGCTGAGGCCTTGACCATGGCGCAAAACGCCCAGCACGACGCGGCGAACGCGCGCACGGAGAAAGCCGACGCCGAACGCGCCAAAGCCGAAGCATTGCAGGCCAAGGCCGAGGCCGACCAAGCTCGCATGGCAGCCGAAAACGCTCGCATGGCTGCCGAGAGGGCTCGTGGCGAAGCCGAACAGGCTCGCGCTGCCGCCGTCGCGCAGCAACAGTTGCTGGCCGGCGAAGTGGACCGCGCCAAACTGGCCGCCGCCGACGCCGACCGCATGCGCATGAAGGCCGAACAGGACCAGGCCGCGCTGCGCCAGCAATTGCTCGATCAGCTCAACTCCATTCTGCAAACGCGCGACACCGCCCGCGGCCTGATCGTCAACATGTCCGATGTGTTGTTCGACACCGCCCGCTATACCTTGAAGCCTGGAGCCCGCGAGAAACTGGCCAAGGTTTCCGGAATTATTCTTGGCCACCCCGGCCTGAAGATCGCGGTCGAAGGCCATACCGACAGTGTCGGCGGCGATGACTACAACATGAAGCTGTCCGATAACCGCGCCGCCACCGTGCGCGATTTTCTGGTCGCGCAAGGTGTGCCTGCGTCGGCGGTCACCAGCCAGGGCTTCGGAAAGACGCTGCCCGTCGCCGATAACTCCACCGCCGCCGGCCGCCAGCAGAACCGCCGGGTGGAGTTGGTCGTGACCGGCGAAATCCTGGGCACCACGCTCACCACGGTCCGAACGACGAGCGGAGGCACGCCCAATCCGCGCTAACGCCTCTCAACGTATCATGGGAATAGAGGAGCCTATGAGCCATCTCCGCTATTCCCAGGTCACGCCGAAGTCTGAATATCTGAACCGCCGCCGCTTTCTGGCCGGCGCCCTCGGAGCGACCGCGTTGGCCCATGCCGGAACGAAGCTGACGGGCGTGACAAAAAGTCCGCTCAGCGTCACCACCGAAGCGGTCAGTGCCTTCGAAGTCATCACCGGCTACAACAATTACTACGAATTCGGCACCGGGAAAGGCGATCCGTCGAAGAACGCGCAGCACTTCGTCACCTCGCCCTGGACTCTCTCGATTGAAGGCGAGGTCGCCAAACCAAAAACGCTCGATCTGGACGGGATCATGAAAATCGCGCCGCTCGAAGAGCGCATCTACCGTCACCGTTGCGTCGAACGGTGGTCGATTGTGGTTCCCTGGATCGGTTTCTCGCTCAGCACTCTGCTTAAACAGGTGGAGCCTAACTCGAAAGCGAAATACGTCGCCTTCCAGAGCTATTACGATCCCAAGCAGATGCCGGAAGGAAAGTACGCCGGCATCAAGTTGCCCTACGTCGAAGGCCTGCGCATCGATGAAGCCATGCATCCGTTGGCGATGCTGGTGGTCGGGCTCTATGGCGAGGTGCTGCCGAAGCAGAACGGCGCGCCCCTGCGCCTCGCGGTGCCATGGAAGTACGGTTTTAAAAGCGTCAAGTCGATCGTCAAAATCAAGCTGGTGGAAAAAGAGCCTCCCACCACCTGGAACCTGGCCAACGCGCACGAATACGGTTTTTATTCCAACGTGAATCCCGAGGTCGACCATCCGCGCTGGAGCCAGGCCAAGGAGCGCCGGTTGCCGGCCATCGGCATGCGCCCGACACTGAAATTCAATGGCTACGAAGATCAGGTTGGGAGCCTCTACGCGGGCATGGACCTCAAGAAATATTACTAGCCCAACGCATGAACAAAATCCGTTGGGCGAAGCCCTTCGTCTTCGCGCTGTGCCTGGTCCCGGTTCTGCTGCTGCTCAGGGACTGGCATAACAACGCGCTGGGCCCGAATCCGGTCGAAAAAATTACCCACACCACCGGCGACTGGACCATTTATCTCCTTTTAGTCACGCTGTGCGTGACGCCTCTTCGGAGGCTGTTCAATCTTCCGTCGCTGATCCGTTTCCGCCGCATGCTGGGGCTCTTCGCGTTTTTCTATGGATGCCTGCATCTGGCGACGTACGTGTGGCTGGACCAATCCTTCGATTGGCCCGCACTGTGGAAGGACGTTTATAAGCGCCCGTTCATCACCGCCGGATTCACGGGATGGCTGTTGATGGCGCCCTTGGCGTTGACGTCCACTGCGTGGTCCATCCGGAAGCTGGGCGGCAAGCGCTGGCAACTGCTGCACCGCCTGATTTACTTCAGCGCGCTCGCCGGCGTGATTCACTACTATTGGCTGGTGAAATCCGATATTCGCCAGCCGCTGCTTTATGGCGCGATTCTGCTGGTGCTGATGCTGTATCGCACGGTAATCTGGCTGCGAGCGAAGACTCCGCGTCTGTCCACTCCATGACGGTCGCGGTTCGTTCCGCCACCGAGGCAACCCCAAGCTGACACATGGGGCTATGCCGGCGGATGCTCTTCCGGCTTCGCTTCCGCCGGCGGCTCCGCGACTGCAACGGGCGCGGCGGCGGGCTCCGCGGCCAACCCGAGTCCCAGCGGCCGAAGCTTGTTCTCCGGCGCTTCGTCGTCGTGCGCCTCGTCGATCTTCTTTTTCTCTTCCTCTTCCTTCGGCGTGTAGTAAGAGTGATAGTACGTGTACTTCGAGTAGAGTTCGCCGCGCCGCGCGCCGTTGACGACAATTCCCAGCACGTTGTTGTTGCACAGCGACTGCATGGCGCGCGTGACCGAATCGATGGTGGTGTGGCCGATGCGGACCACCAGCAGCGTTCCATGGCACAGCGTCGACAGCAGGTTCGCGTCGGCCGCGAACAGCAGCGGAGGACTATCGAGAATAATCCAGTTGAAGAGCGTCGGCAGGCGGTCCAGCAGGTGCTTCACTTCGCGCAGGTTCAGCAGCTCCAGCGGATTGATCACCGCCTCGCCCGCCGGCATGATGTAGAGATTGGTGCCCGCGATTTTTTTCATCGCTTTGTGCAGAGGCACGCGGCCCAGCAGATAATCGGTGATGCCCGGGCTACGGTCCACGCCGAACAGCGTGTGCACAATCGGGCGGCGAAAATCGAAATCCGCCAGCAGCGTGGTGTTCCCCGCGAGGTGCGCCTGCGCCAGCGCCAGATTTGCGGCCGACAACGACTTGCCTTCGGCCGGCGATGGACTGGTCATCACCACCGTATGAATCGGCTGGAGCGTCTTCATGTGGTTCAGACGCGTGCGCAGCGTGCGGAACTCCTCCATGGGAGCCTCATGCGGCCGGGCCACGTCGATCAGCAGTGAATCCGTCGCCGCCCGGAAAGGGATTTCCTCCACCTGCTCCAGCAACTGGGCCAGATTCGGGCCATGGTCCTGATTGGCAGCCGCCGTCGCAGCTCGCGCGTCGGCGTTCAGCCGCGAAACGGGCGGCGATAATAATCCCGCCTGTTCGGCGCGTCGCAATGCATCATGTACTCGGCTCATAACGTCTCCAACATTAAACTTTTTTCCGGCTTCAAACTTTCGTCACGTAGTAATAGACCACCGACCCGGACATGATCACCACCGCGGCCAGCGACGCGGTGGTCCACCCCAGCCAGGCCAGGCGCTTGCGGCGGCGCACCACGAAGTCGTTTTCGAGCAGCGGAATGCTGCCCAGAATCGCCATCTGCGTGTACGCCCGAACGTCCTTCAGGTTCTTGAGCGAGGTGTCTTTCATTTCGAGCGCGCCCGCAATCAGGATGCCCAGCAGCAGGCCGATGGCCGCGCCCACCCCAATTATCATCGGCCGGTTCGGCGCCGTCTGATTCAGCGGCAGCGAGGCCGGGTCGAGAAGCTCCAGCGTCTCGCCCTGCTTGCGGCCTTCCATGTCCTGGGCGATCTGGGCTTTTTGCAAATTCTCGTCCAGCTTCACATACTTTTCCCGCGCGATTTCTTTTTCCCGGATCAGGTCGCCGTATTCGCGGAAGCTCGCCGGAACCGTCTCCACGCGACCCGCATAATTCTTGATCGCCTCGTTGGTCTGCGACATTTGCTTGTTGTATCCCGTTATTTCCATGTCCTTCGCTTCAATGGCGGCCTGGAGCCCGCGGATACGGCCATCGAGGTCGCGCAGCTCCCGCACCTGCTGCGGATTTGCCGGCTTCACCGGCGCAGCCTTGTCGGCGGCCGCTGTCTGATCGGCCTTTTTCGTCTCCGCGTCTTCTTTCAGAAGCTCGTCCCGAATCTGTGTCGCAATCTTCAGCTGGCCGCGCACTGTCTGCACGTCCGGGTAGCTATCGCTGTACCGTTGCAGCAGCAGGTCCAGCCGGATTTGAGTGCTCTTGACGTCGCGTTCCGCCTCGGCCAGCTTTTCGTTCTGCTTCTGATAGGCCGCGGTCTGTTGCTCGATCGGCTGCTCCTTGGCCACCGACGTTCGGCTGTCCTTCAGAATCTGGATCCCGGATTCCATCTGCAGCTTGTCCTGATTGGCGCGGCTGATCTGGCTTCCCAGGTACTGCACCTGCGTCTGCAGCGTCTGTAGCTGCCGCATGTTCGAATCCATCTGATCCGGCAGCCGGCCGTTATTCACCGTCTGGAATGCCTGCAGTTTGAGCTCAATATCGTACAGCTCCTTGTGGGCCTGCTCCATCTGGTCTTTCAGGAACTGCGTGGTCGCGTAGGTCGCATTCGAGCGGTTGCGGGTGCTCTCGTCAAGGAAGCGGCTTACCAGGTCTGAGACCACCTTCTGCGCCTGGTAGCGGTTTTCGTAGGAGAACTCCACCTTGAACGCCGGCACTCCACGATGCTCGCCGCTGGTGGTCATGGTGGCCACCGGCGTAATTTTGATCTTGCTGACCTTCATGTCCTCCACCAGATCCTCGATCGGCTTCTGGGCGCGCTCCTTGGGATACAGGCCAAACGTATTGATGATATTGGTCAGCACCGACCGGCTCAGAATCGTCTGCGCCATCGAGTTCAGACGTTGGTCCATGGCCTGATTCACCGCCGCCTGCACCATCTGTTCCGGCACCTGCTGCGGCACGATCCTGACGATCGCGACCGACGTATAACTGTCCGGCCAGATGTACACGCCCACCACCGCCACCACCAGCGTCAACAGGAACGGACCGAAAATCCAGCCCTTGTGGCGGCGCACGATGTCGGTAAAATCCTCGACATCCAGCGCCCTTCTCGAAATGCTGATCCCCTCGGTTGGCTGCATTGCTCTAAACTCCTCCAAATAACAGTAGTGGGCCATGGCCCATTACGCCAAATAACAGTAGTGGGCCATGCCCCACTACGCCAAAAAAACTATGGAACGTAAATCGTGTCGCCTGGCTCCAACAGAATATTCGTTTCCAGATGCTTGCCGTGCAGGACGTCTTTGTAATTGAACTTAATCCGCTTATCGCCCCGAATGATGACGATCTTCCTGGTATTCGCAAAATCTCTGAACCCGACGCTGCTGAGCGCGTCGAAAACTTTAGTCGGCAGCACCAGCGGATACGGACCGGGACGCATCACTTCTCCCGCCACCGTATAGCGCTTGCTATTCACCTGCGCCACCGTCACCGTCACATCCGGATTGTGAATGAAAGTGGATAAAGCCTGTTTCAACTGCGCGCCGAAGCGCTCCGGCGTTAATCCCGCCGCTTGCATGTCGCCGATCAGGGGCCTGGTGATCTTCCCGTCCGGCCGCACACCCACTGCGCCACTCAATTCCTGCTCGTGAAACACGTTGATGTAGAGAACATCCTCCGGACCGATCACGTACGTCTTCGGATCCACCATCGCTCCGGTGGCCGCATCGGGCGCCAGACTGTTGGGCAGTGTCTTCGGCGCTTCCGGCGGTTTTTCAGGTGTGGGAGGCTGCTGCGTCGGGACCTGCGCCGTCGCCAGCGCGATCACCAATACTGGTAAGCATAGTGCTAGACTTCTGGATACTACAGCCAACGTTTCCTCCTCGGGCACTCACGGCAAACCACTTTGTATTGTACAACGTTCTCCACAGGGCGTGCCTTGCCCTGATACTATTTATAAAACAATATTTTGCGGAGGGTGTCCAGTTACCTCCGTACCGTGACCCACCACTATGAAACACCCTACGCCTATCCGCTACTTCCTGGCTAAGTCCGAGCCCTCCGTCTACTCTATCGACGATCTCAAACGGGACAAAAAAACCACCTGGGACGGCGTCACGAATCCGCAAGCGGTGCGCGCCATCAAGGACATGCAGCCGGGGGACCGCGTCTTCATTTACCACAGCGGCGGAGTCTCCGCGATAGTCGGCTTGGCCCAGGTACTAACGGCTGGCCGCCCCGATCCCAAGAACCCCAAATCCGCCGTCGCCGACCTCGAATTTCTCCTCGCCCTTGATTCCCCGGTTACTCTGGCCGAAATAAAACAGTCGAAAAAATTCGAAGACTGGGCGTTAGTCCGCCAAGGCAGGCTCTCGACGATGCCGGTCCCAGAAAGCTTCGTGGCGTGGGTGCGCGAGAAGTTTCCCAAAGCCGGGATTTAGCGAGTCGCGTCTATCCGCATGCTGACGCATGGCGGTTCCGTGCGCAACCTCGCCAGCGATGGGGGATATTTCGACGGCGGGCGCCGGGCTCAAGACGTCCGCGATTCCGACCGCATTCCTTCGTCGCGCTAAACTGAATTTTGGCCGCACTCGCCCAATCCGTCGCCGACCTCGCTTGCGCCCCCGCCGTGCGCGCCGCTCTCGAATGGTTCCGCCGCGAACGGCTGTGGATTCAGGAACAGCACCTGTATCTCTGCCGCATCCCCGCGCCCACTTTCTTTGAGCAGAAGCGCGCCGAATGGATCGCCTCCCGTTTTCGCGACCTTCAATGGGACGCGAAGATCGACCGCGCCGGCAATGTGGTCGCCTCTTTCCCGGGCCGCCGCGACTCCCCACAAATCGCCCTCACCGCCCATCTCGATACCGTCCTCGCCCCGCGCACGCCGGACGATATCAAGGCTCAGTCCGACGGCAAGCTGTTCGGCCCGGGCGTATCCGATAACGGCGCGGGCCTCTCCGCGCTGCTGGCCATCGCCGCTGCCTGGAAAGCCGCGCGCCCCCTGGACGATTCCCCTCTCGCGCCTCTCCTCATCGCCAACGTCGGCGAGGAAGGCGAAGGAAATCTCTCCGGCATGCGTTATCTATGCCGCGCCGGAGCTCTATCCCGCATAAAAGCGTTCCTGGTCCTGGACGGCCCCGGCATCGACCGCATCACCTCGCAAGCTCTCGCCAGCCGCCGCTTCGACATCACCATCACCGGCCCGGGAGGCCATTCCTGGTCCGATTACGGCGTCGGCAACCCTGTCCACGCGCTGGCCCGCGCCGTCACGCTGTTCAACGACCGCGCGCCCTCCTCCGGCCCCAAATCGTCTTTCAATTTTGGATTGATTGAAGGCGGATCCAGCATCAATTCCATCCCTAGTGAAGCTCGCGCCAAAGTCGACCTCCGCTCGGAGAGCGCCTCGCGCATCGACGAAATGGCGGCGTTGCTCACCAGCTCCGTCGAAGAGTCCGTCGCGCAGGAAAATAGTCGCGGCACGGGACGCGTCGCGACGAAGATCAAGGAAATCGGCTCTCGCCCGGGCGGAGGACTCGCGCCGGATTCTCCGCTCCTCGAATCCATGCGCGCCGTCGACGCGCACCTGGGACTCCGCAGCCATCTCGATTGCTCCTCGACCGACGCCAATATTCCCCTGTCTCTCGGAATCCCCGCTATCTCCATCGGCACTGGAGGCCAAGGGGGTGGAGCCCACACGCCAGCCGAGTGGTATCACCCAGAAGGGCGCGAACTGGGTTTGAGAAGAATTCTGCTCGCCCTCTGCCTGCTTCTGACGAACGAATAGCCCCATGCGTCAGCTTGGGGCTCCTTCCATGCCCGCACTAGCCCCAAGCTGACGCATGGGGCTCCCTCCATGCCCGCACTAGCCCCAAGCTGACGCATGGGGCTGAGGCATGGCTTCCCATCCTCCCAGTGACATTTTTTCACACCCCTCGTCTAAATCCCTGTAAGCGGGCGAAAGCCAGCCTTTCTGAAACCCCCCGCACGGGGCGGACATCTATTAGGATGGAAGTAGACGGGAGGCGGGAGTGCGCCCGAAACTCCGAATAGAGGTTAAGAAAAACACATGAAGCTGCTAGATAGAATGAGACAGCAAAAGCTTTTGTCGACGACGTTAATGCTCTGCACGCTGGGAATCGGAATTGTCATCGGGACACTCGTGAATACCCAAGTGAATGCGGCCCACGGACAAAGCATCGCTCCGGATGCGACGCCGCTGGTGGTGCCTCCGGCCACCGAAGCCTCCAATGAATTCTCCAAGCTCGCGAAGAAAATCAGCCCCAGCGTCGTGAACATCACGGCGGACTATACTCCGAAGCAACTGACCGTTGGCCGCAACCGCCGCGCGACTCCCCGCCAGGGCGAGGATCAGGAAGGCAACGGTGGTTCTGGAAATGACGACGGCTCCACGGAACTGTTCCGCCGCTTCTTCGGCAACCAGGCCCCCAATCTCGTCGTCCCCCAGGACGCGGGCAAGCGCGAGCAGTCCGGCACCGGCTTCATCGTCGATAAGAACGGCTACATCATCACCAACAAGCACGTCGTGTCGAACGAAGAAGGCAATCCCGTCGACCACATTAAAGTGAAGCTTCACGGCGAGGATAGCGAATATCGCGCCAAGCTCATCGGCTTCGACCGCGAAACCGACGTCGCCGTTCTCAAGATCGACGCCCACCGCCAGCTCCAACCGGTGATGCTCGCCAACTCCGAAGGCGTGCAGGTCGGGGATTGGGCGGTGGCCATCGGCTCTCCGTTCGGGCTCCAGGAAACCGTCACCGCCGGAATCGTCAGCGCCATGAACCGGGCCAACATCGGCGAACAGTTCCAGCGCTTCATCCAGACCGACGCCGCCATTAACCCCGGCAACAGCGGCGGACCCCTGCTCAATATCCGCGGCGAAGTCATCGGCGTCAACACCATGATCGCCACCCGTAGCGGCGGATATGAAGGAATCGGTTTCGCGCTCCCCATCAACATGGCGGTGCGCGTCTATAACGACATCATCCGCGAAGGCCACGTCACCCGCGGCTCCATCGGCGTCACCTGGCAGCAGAACATCAAGCCCGAAACGTTGAAGGCGATGGGCTTCGATCACGGCATTATCGTCAGCGAAGTGAAAAAGGACGGTCCGGCAGATAAAGCCGGCGTCAAGGTGGACGACATCATTCTCTCCGTCAACGACAAGCCGCTCAAAGACGGTGACGATCTGATGACCCGCGTCGCCGACATGCCGGTGGGTACCGCCTGCACGCTCACCGTGGATCGCGACGGCAAGCGGAAGGATTTCAAGCTCGTCGTGCAGGATCGCCTGAAGGTCTTCTGGGACGACCCGCGCGTGGTGGGTGAAGTGAAGAACGTGCCCACGTCGAATACCGAAGAGGAAAGGCCGGAAACGGTCAGCAAAGTGGTCCAGTTCGGCATCCAGGTTCGCGCTCTCGGTGACGATGAAAAGAGCCTGACGACGGATAAGACCGGCATGGTGGTCACTCGAGTCGAGCCCAACTCCTTCGCCGCCGATATCGGCATGATGGATCGCGATATCATCACCTCCATCGATAGAAAACCAATCAACTCGGTGGAAGATATCAAGAAGATCCAGTCCACGCTGAAGCCAGGCGACCCGGTAGTCTTCCGCGTCGTCCGTTCGCTAGGGCCCGTCCGTCGAGGCGCAGCCGGGAACACCCCGGCCACGCAGGTTTTGTGGCTCCCCGGCACGCTCCCCGAATAAATAGAAAAACTGGAACGTCCAACTTCGAGCCCCATGCGTCAGCGTGGGGCTTTTTCCATTTCCCGCGCGAGCCCGCGCCCGCAAAGTGTAAACTGGATTCTTGCAGCGTATAGTCGTCCCGCTCTCGGTCGCCTTGTCCGCGGCCCTCGCCATCGGTGCGTGGGCCGGCGGTCCGTCTCCACAAACGTCCACGACGAAGAAAAAGTCCACCACCAAGCCCGCCGCCAAAGCAGCGGCGAAAACCACCGCGAAATCCGCGTCCTCCGCGGCCAAGCGCACCACTGCCGCAACGAAATCCAAACGAGGCCCCGTGGCCCGCCACTACGCACCGCAACAGCCTTCTCCCGAACGATACAAGGAAATCCAGCAGGCGCTCGCCAGCAAAGGCTATTTCAAAACCGAGCCCGATGGCACCTGGGGCCCCGCGTCCATTGACGCCTTGAAGCGCTTCCAGCACGACCAGAACCTGGTTGAAGACGGAAAAATCGGATCGCTCTCGCTCATCGCCCTCGGCCTGGGCCCCAGACGGGAGCCAGTTACAGAACCGGACCAGAAACTACCATGATCATCGGAGTCCCCAGGGAAGTAAAAGACCACGAGGCGCGCGTCGGCTTGATCCCCAGCGGCGCCAAAGCCCTGGTGGAAGCCGGCCATCGCGTCCTGGCTCAAACCGGAGCCGGTTCCGGCAGTTCGCTCACCGACGAAGAATATCGCGAAGCAGGCGCGGAGATCGTCACCTCCGCCGAAGCACTGTGGACGCACAGCGACCTGGTCGTCAAAGTGAAGGAGCCGCAACCATCCGAATATCCCTTCTTTCGCCCCGGCCTCACGCTGTTCACTTATCTTCATTTGGCGCCATTACCCGAGCTGACCGACGCTTTGGTCCAAGCCAAGGTCAGCGCCGTCGCGTATGAGACCATTCGTGAAGCGGACAACTCCCTGCCCCTGTTGACGCCCATGAGCGAAGTTGCCGGCCGCATGGCGGTGCAGGTCGGCGCGCAATATCTCGAAGCCCCCAACGGAGGCCGGGGCATTTTGCTGGGAGGCGTCCCGGGCGTAGCGCCGGCCAATGTGGTGATCCTGGGCGGAGGCGTCGTCGGCCACAACGCAGCGAAAATGGCCGTTGGATTAGGCGCGCACGTCATCATCATCGAGAAAAATCTGAACCGCCTGCGGGAGTTGGACGACATTTACTCCAGCCAGGTGGTAACCCTCGCCTCGAATATTTATACCATCCGCGAATCGCTGCGGCATGCCGACCTGGTGATCGGAGCGGTCCTGATCCACGGCGCCAGCGCCCCTCGCCTGGTCCGCCGCGACATGCTGCCGCTGATGAAAAAAGGTTCCGTCATGGTCGATGTCGCCATCGACCAGGGAGGGTGCTTTGAAACGTCCCATGCCACCACCCACACCGATCCGATTTATTTCGTCGACGGCGTTCTGCACTACTGCGTGTCGAATATGCCGGCCGCAGTTCCCCACACCTCTACGTTTGCCTTGAATAACGCCACGTTTCCCTACTTGCTGGAGTTGGCAAATCGCGGATTGTTAGGCGCGTGCGCACACTCGAAAGCCATTCGCGAGGGCGTCAACACGTATCAGGGGCGTATCGTGTATGAGGCCGTTGCAGAGTCGCAAGGTAAACCATGGAAAGCGATGTAATTTTTAAAGCGCTGGACCGCTTCGCCATCGAGCTGCCCAGTTGGGGCTTCGCCAACACCGGCACACGGTTCGGAAAATTCGTCCAGGACGCGGCCGCCACCAGCACCGAAGAGAAGCTTGCGGACGCCGGGCAAGTCCATGCGTTTACAGGATGTTGCCCCACCGTTGCGATGCATGTGAAGTGGGATTTCCCCTGCGACAAGGCCACAGCCGCAAAATACGGCGTGTCAATCGGTTCGATCAATCCCAACGTTTTTGAGGATCAGATTTATAAACACGGCTCGCTAGGAAATCCCGACCCGGCAATCCGCGCGGCCGCTTTGCAGGATCTGATCGATTCCGTGGAAATTGCGAAACGAACCCAGAGCCGCGACCTGTCGCTGTGGTTCGCCGACGGCTCGAATTTCCCCGGCACCGCGAACATCCGGCACCGCCGCCAGTGGTTTGAAGAAGGACTGAAAGCGATGCACGCGCGGCTGGCGCCGGATCAGCGCATGTTGCTGGAATATAAACCATTTGAGCCGGCTTTTTACCACACCGATATCGCCGATTGGGGCATGTCCCTGCTGCTGGCGCGCGCGGCCGGTCCGCAGGCGCGGGTTCTGGTCGACACGGGGCATCACTATCAGACTCAAAACACTGAGCAAATAGTGGCTTGGCTGCTTGCCGAGAACATGCTCGGCGGGTTCCACTTCAACGACCGCCGCTATGCCGACGACGACCTGACTTTGGGCTCCATCGATCCCTACCAGGTGTTCCGTATTTTCCATGAAATCAATTTGTTCGAGTGGGAAACCGGCTCCCGTGCGGACATCGCTTACATGGTGGACCAGAGCCACAATCTGAAGCCCAAAATCGAGGAAATGATCCAGACCGCGACGTTTGCGCAGGAGTTGTACGCCAAGGCTTCGCTGGTGGATTTGAAGAAACTCGCGCATTATCAATCGCATGCCGAACTGATCGACGCCGAGGAGTGCCTGAAAGCCGCTTTTTCCACCGACGTCCGCCCAGCGATTCGAGAATGGCGCAGGTCAAAGGGGCTAGCCGAAAATCCTCTCGAAGCGTTTCGGGCCAGCGGTTATCTGGCGCGGGCGGCGCGCGAGAGGGCGGAACGGAACCGTTTGAGCGTCAGCAGCTACGCGTAAGCACGTAGCAGCGCTCATCGTGACCGGATATCTGATCGCCGCGACGGCGAAGGCTCGGCGGGTTGAAGAACCGTGCGCCTGAGTCCCTGACTTGGCTTTACGACCCGGATTCCGGCTTGCAGGGACGGTTTGATGGTGATCTCCACGCGGTTTCCGAGTTTCGAAACAAACTGCATCATTTTCTCCAGGGAAAAGAGCGAAAGGCGTCCCCTGCTGAGGGCGGAGACCCGAGGCTGATCGACTCCCAGAATGTCCGCAGCCTGGGATTGAGTGAGTTCGCGCTCTGCGATGATTTGATTGATCCGCCGTGCGATCTCGGCCTTGGCCAAGGCGGCGTCAGGGTTTGGAACTCCTATGTCGGCGAAAACGTTCCCGGAGCTTGGCTCGCATTCGATTTTGCGTTTCATGGTTTTCTCGATGCCTTGTGATGTTGTTCGGCGTCGCGCAGGCGCTTCTTGATCAAATCAATATCGGCGTGCGGAGTTTGGGAGCCCCTTTTGGACCTTTTCTGGAAACAATGAAGCACATAGACTGAATCCTGAAACTTGGTAGTGTATACGCCTCGAAATGTGTCGCCATCATAATCTGAGACGATTTCGACGGCGTTGTAGCCCTGCATCCGTTTCGCCGAAGGATGAGCTCCTCCGAACTCTGCTAGAAAAATAGCATAGCCGATCTCTCCCCGAACTTCTTCGGGGAACTCCCCAAGTCTCCTCCTTGAGTCGCCCATCCAAAAGAGGATCTTCTTAGACTCCGGCTTCATGGTATGTCATTTTTGACATGTTTGTCAAACCTCAAATCTGTGCCCAGCGTTGCCTGTCGCCGGGACGACAGGCACGTCCTGGGCGGTTCTTCCGTCGTGGCCACAACTCGGCGCGGCGAGGCACACAAGATAGTTGCGCCGCACCGGAAAGTCTCTCAGAAAAAGCCCCTCTTCCAAGGGACAGTCTCGTCCGTCCACGACTCCCCAAACACTTGGCGGAACATCGGGGATTGGTATTTGAGTGCCCTGTCTCGAAATTTCTCCGCAGAGCCACAACCTGAAGCCGAAAATCGAGGAAATGATTCAGACCGCCGCCTTCGCGCAGGAGTTGTACGCCAAGGCCTCGCTGGTGGATTTGAAGAAACTCGCGCATCATCAATCGCATGCCGACCTGATCGACGCCGAGGAATGCCTGAAAAGCGCGTTCTCGACCGACGTTCGTCCGGCGATTCGGGAATGGCGCCGGTCAACGGGGCTGGCTGAAAATCCGCTCGAAGCGTTTCGGGGGAGCGGGTATCTGGAAAAGGCGACGCGAGAACGGGCGGAGCGGAACCGATTAAACGTCTCTAGCTACGCTTAATCGTGTACATTACATGTACAGACATGTACACCGGATGTACAGCCTGGGACGGTTTCGTCCCGTCAGCGTCTGTTGTTGATCGCCAGAACGCGGTCGCGTGAATAGGCGTCGGGTTAAGGGACGGTCTCGTCCGTCACGGTTTTCTTTTGCATGTGAAAATGCCATAGGGTTATTACACCCGGCAACCCGATCGCCGGGCGTATGACGGAGTGGTTTGTCACCGACGCCCTGGGGATTGAGCGGGAGGCAGATGCGAAATTCGTCGAGTGGCATTCATGGCGATGCGCGACATCCGCTGTTGCTCGCTTAAAGAAATCTAAATAGCCGGTTCCATCGCACAGGGATCGGCCAAGAAAGCGGCCTTCGATTCAGGAATTGCCCGGTTGATTGATCTGTGGAACCGTAAATTAAGAGAGGCTTGCCAATCAGGTCACCAGTGCCAACAAATCCCCAATACCGGCTATCTAACGAATTATCCCGATTGTCGCCCATCGCGAAATAACTGCCCTCCGGCACCACGACTTCGCCATTGATCACATTCTCGGCGAGCATCTTACGCGCACGATCGCTAAGCAGCCCGTATGGCGCGGCGGGAAAGGTATCGCGGTAAGGTTCCATTTTTGGAAACACGTGCTTCGCGTACGTTTCCTCGAGCGGCTTGCCATTCAGGTAAACCACCTTGTTCAGAATATGGATGCGGTCTCCCGGAACGCCGATCACACGCTTCACATACCTCTCACTTCTATCGACGGGGAAGACGAAGACAATCATGTCTCCTCGTTCAGGTCGTGGTTTGGGAAAGCATCGAACCAGAATCTGGTCTCCGACAAGTAGCGTATCCTCCATAGCGGGTGTGGGAATCACGAATGGTTGAACGAAGAAGAGCCCAAGTGCTGTCAGAGATGTGACCGCTATCCACGGCCAAGCCCGGCCGCGTTCTAAACCCGCGGCCGCCATGGATCGACCGGCGAAGGCAAAGAAAGTCCCCACGACCACCAACACAATGATTGCTCCTACTCCGGTCAGGTGGCCGCCCCGGCGGAGCAGAATAAGTGGTACGAGGAGGATCTGCCCGAATTCGAAAACGGCGAATCCATAGGCACTCCACACCCGTCCACGCACGATACCAATTCCCGCAATCAATGGAATCAATGCAAACGGCAGGCCAGCAATCTGCCCTGAAAGTGCAATATTGATGCCTGCAAGTCCGGCCATCATGAATGCGATGACGTATGCGATTCGCGCGATCCTCGGCGGACTCTTCGGGGTCGAGGGATCGTCCGGCATGCTGTTGGGATCGACTGACACCGTCCCAATTATATACAAGCTTCCGAGACCGCGAAGTCGAACCAGTACTCGGAGCGCAGCGACGCCTGCAACTCAATTTTGCCGGAAGCGTTCATTAGCGAGAGGTACCCCAACCATCCTGATTGGCCTTCCTCACTCAGGGTCCAGACAAGCTCCTGGCAGAGGCGCTCCTTATCTCCGATGGAGTTGACTCAAGCGTCGATGTATCAGGATCATTCGGTTTGTATCGCACTCGAACCTTTGTCCCCACCCAGGATCTAAATGAATAGTCGCAGGGCCAGAATTCTGCGCATCCACCGTAAAAGCTGCGTTAACTTGGAAGGAGTAGCTAACTGCAAGGACTGTTTGGGTCCTTTGTTGTTGCTGCCCAGCCGGTGCTTCTACAAGCTGGGCTTGTTCGATGGTCCCTTCGGCTAAGGGCCATCGCATTTTAGCTTGGTAGCGCCAGATAGCCAACCCGAGGAAAACGACGACGATCAACAGGGGCCAGGTATCTGTGAGTGGAGCCACAGCCCCGTATTATAACGCCGCCATGACCTGCGAAAAAGGAAAAAAGGGACACACGCATTTTCGGCCGCGGATGCTTTCCACTAACTCTTCGCGAAATACAAGGAGGCGGCGCGTTCCATTTCTGGTTTGGTCATGATCGGGCCGCGGCCTTCATACCGGCCGATGGACAGGAGGATGTTGCAGATATCCGCCGGATAGCAGGCTCTCAGCTCCGTTCGTCCTTCACGCAGGCAGAGCTTGCGGAGGTATTCGGCGCTATCCGGCTCGGCCGAAATGTTGCGCGACGCGACCACGCGGGTGAAGATCTGGTCGAAGCTGCCGGCGTCCACCGCTTCCACGTAAATCTTATTATGAATCCGGCGCAGGAAGGCTTCGTCGGCCAGGTCGGCCGGCTCCAGGTTGGTGGAGAAGACGACCATCAGCTCGAAGGGGACCTGGAATTTTACGCCGTACCGCAGGGTGAGGTAATCGACATGGCGGTCGAGCGGGACGATCCAGCGGTTTAACAGATCGCGCGGGGACATCAGCTGGCGGCCGAAGTCGTCGATGATCAAGATGCCGTTGTTGGCCTTCATTTGCAGGGGCGCGGCGTAGATGCCGGAGGATTCGTCCAGGCGCAGTTCCAGCATGCTGGGAATCAGTTCGCCGCCGACGATGATGCAGGGGCGTTTGCAGAGTAGCCAGCGCGGATCGATATCCTCTTCGGCCGATTCGATCGGCTGGTGGACCACGGGGTCGTACAGACTGATGATCTGGTTATCGACTTCCACTGCGTAGGGGATGAGCACGGCATCCTTATACACGCGCAGCATGCGCTCGGCCAGGCTGGTCTTGCCGTTGCCGGTGGGGCCGTAAACGAAAATCGAGTTTTGCGAAATGATGGCCGGGCCGAGCTGGTCCAGCATGCGGTCCGTGACGATCAGGTCGTTGAAGGCGGCGCGCAGAATCTTGCGGTCGACTTGCACTTTCGCGGACTGGATCTGGGTGGCCTTGTGATAGTCGCTGAGGGAAACGGGGCAGGCGCCGGCGTATTGCGAGATTTGGAATCGTTCACCCGCCAGCTGTTTGCCGGCGGCGGAGAGCGTGAAGCTGTAATCGTTGCCGAGCATGCCCTTGATCTCGACTAGCGATTGCGTGCGCATATGCTTGAACACGAGGTCCACCACGCGGTGCGAAAGGCGCAGGGAGCGGCCGAGGCCGGCGATGCTGGTATAGCCTTCGATGAGCATGCGGCGCAGGACCAGATCGAGTACGAGCGCTTCGGAAATGCCCAACTCCTTGAAATCCTGAGGGATCGTCGGGTTGAAGGCGGAGCGGACTGCCGCGAATGTAGCCATAGCGTTGGGGGGTACGTTCCTTCCCGAGGATCTATCGTCCGGAATGGCCTTAAAGTTTAAATTTGCACGAAAGAGCACGGCGCGGCGTCAAACTCTGTAGTGCGGTTTCTCCAGACATTCGCCTTATTGTGCGTCGCGGCTTTGGTGTGCGCGGGCGAGGATTTCGCGGAGAGGCTGTACAAAGCGGGGCAGAGGGCAGAAAAGGCGGGGGACAAATTCCACGCATTCCTTTTATATTCCAAGGCGGCGGCGATGGAGCCGGCCAACGTGGAATTCGCCATGCGCAAGGCGGCGTTGCAGGCGGATGCGGCGATGTCGATGACGTCGCGAGTGGACGCAAGTGGGATGGACGCGGGCGCTACGGGCGGCGTGGAGGAGCTTTCGGACACTGAAATCTCCGAGGCGAGGGCGGCGCGGATGCCTCCGCGGTTGAAAGTTACAGAGGGGCTGAAGAGCTTCAACTTCCTGGGCGATCCCAAGACGGTGATCGAAAAAGTGATGGCTGAGTACGGGCTGATGGTGGTGTTCGAAGGCGACTATCAGGCTCCTCCGGCGTTCCGTTTCAGGCTGGCCGACGTGCCGTTCGAGGTGGCTCTGCGGACGCTGGAGACGCTGGCCAATTCGTTTCTGGTCCCCGTCAACGACCGGCTCGCGCTGGTGGTGAGGGATACGCAGCAGAAGCGCACCGAGATGTCGCCGGCCATGGCCATGGCGATTCCGATTCCGGAGCGCATGTCGGTGCAGGACGCGCAGGAGTTGATGACGGCGGTGGTGCAGACGCTGGAGATTCGCAAGTTCAGCCTGGATCCGGTGAAGAGGGTGGTGTATCTGCGGGACCAGGTGCCGAAGGTGATGGCGGCGCGGGCGATGCTAAACGATCTTTCCCGCACGCGGGCGCAGGTGGAGATCGACGTGGAGTTTCTGGAAGTGACGAAGAGCTCGTCACTGGGCTACGGGCTGCAATTGCCGACGTCATCGACGCTGGTGAACTTCGGAAGCTTCCTGGGCAACTCGGGGTCGGCGGCGGCAAGTGCCGCGGGCTTCACGAAGTTTTTGACATTCGGAGCGGGCGCATCGTTTTTCGGAATCGGCATTGCGAGCTCCGCCGTGATGGCGACGTTCAGCAAGTCGGATACGAACGTGATTCTGAAATCGCAAATCGTGACATTGGACGGGATGCCGGCGACGCTGCACGTGGGCGAAAAATATCCGATCGTGACGGCGACGTATTCGGGAGGAAGCACGAGTTCTATTGGCACGGGCACAGCTTCGGGATTAATTGCGCCTCCGACGATCAATTTTCAGGACCTGGGGCTGTCGTTAAAGGTCACCCCCGCGGTGCACGATCAGGGCGAGGTGACGCTCGAGATCAGCACGGAGTTCACGGTGCTGGGCACCAGCGACTCCAACGGGAACCCGAGCATTTCCAATCGCAAATACGAAGGTAAAGTGCGCTTGCGGTCGGACGAATCGGCGGTGGTGGCCGGCGTGCTGCAATCGACCGACGGGGACACGCGCACGGGAATATTAGGATTGGCGAGCGTTCCCTGGATCGGGCGCCTGCTGCGGTCGAACACCGTTAACCACTCGACCGACGAAGTTCTGCTGGTACTGCGGCCTCACTTGTTGGACGTTCCGCCGTGGGAATACGGAGCCGCGCCGATTTGGGTGGGGACGGAGACGAAGCCGCTTACGGTGTTTTAAGCCTCACGCAAAGGCGCAAAGCCGCCAAGGGCTACAAAGAGGTTCTTGGCGAGCTTGGTGCCTTTGCGTGAGTCAGAACACAATCCCAATATTGCGCCGCAACGGTTTCTAGCGCGTGATGTTCTTGAACGTGCGCGGCTGCGCGGCGTCCGATCTCCTCGGCGGCTTCGGGATAGTGGGCCAGCCAGACGATGTAATGCGCCAGCATTTCCTCCTCGGCGGGACCGGTTTCGATGCGCAGGCAGGCATTTTCAGGGATGCGTGCGATCTCCGCGCCGCTCGAAAAGATGAGTGGCTTGCCGATGCCCATCAGGCGAATGGCGATGCCGGAGGTTTCCGCGGCGCTGGGGTATCGCAGGTTGACGCAGAGGTCGACGGCGGCGGCGTAGCGCCAGAAATCGGGCTCCGGCAGATAGCCCACGCGCAAGATTCGCGGATCGGATAGCTGTCCGGCGAGCGAGCGCTCCAAATCGGACGAGGCGAAGGAGCCGGCGATGAGTAAGCGCGCGTCGGCGCGGGAATGCCAGACTCGTTCGAGCGCGCGCAACACGACGGGCAGGCGCTTCGATTCGCGCTGATGTCCGAACACGCCGATGAACAGCGTGCGGGGTCCTAATTCCAGCTGGCTGCGGAGGCGCAGAATGTCGACTTCGGACGGGATTTCGGGCGGAACGAAAAGGTGGGGGATTTCGATGACGCGCGCGTCGGGCGCGTGCTGCCTGACGATCGCCGCGGCGGCCGGGTTGTGGACGACGATCGCCCGCGCGGCGGTTGCGATGCGCTTCAACATGGGCCAGGCGAAATAGCGCGGGTCGGCGGCGGAGCGGGCGCGATGCTTCCACAAATCCCCGGCCAGCGAGCGCGTCCATTCGCCGTAGTTGAAAATGAACTCGTCGACGTACTGTTGTTCAGTAAGCCGGCCGAGGAAGAAATGTTGCAGCACAGCGTCGTGCAGGACGACGATGCCGGGATGGGACAGCGCACGATCGTAAATCGCGCCGTGGAGATGATTATTGCCGATGTGATAGAGCGCGACATCGGCGGTGCGGTCGTCTACGTTTACGTCGCCATGCTTCTGAAGCGCGTGGAGCAGGGCTTCGGCGTAGTCCGCCACTCCGGTTTTGGCTGGCGGAAGAGGCGCGAAGTAGCCGACGGTCATGGCTTCGCGCGAGGGCCAAACAGAGCGGTGCCGACGCGGATGTGCGTGGAGCCTTCCTCAATGGCCGCTTCGAGATCGTGCGACATGCCCATCGAGAGCCTGGTCAAGCCGTGCAAGCGGGCCAGAGAAGCGAGCTGGCGAAAGTAAGGCCGCGTGACTTCGGGATCGTCGCACCAGGGAGGCATGGTCATCAGGCCGGTGAGGTTGAGATTAGGGCAGGCGCGAATCGCGGCGATGAGGGCGGGGAGTTCCGCGGGGGCAGCTCCCTCCTTCGATTCCTCGTGCGAGAGCTTCACCTCGATCATCACTTCGAGAGGCTTTTTTATTTGGTCGAGACGTCGCGCGAGCTTCGCGGAGTCAACCGTTTCGATGACCTGGAATATATCGCCCGCGATGCGGGACTTGTTCGATTGCAGATGTCCGATGAGGTGAAATTCAGCGCCCGCGAGATCGGCGAGCGCGGGTTGTTTGCGCTCAAATTCCTGCACATAATTTTCGCCGAATACGCGCAGGCCGAGATCATAGGCGTCACGCACAAGTTCTGCGGGGAATTTCTTCGTCACCGCGACGAGAGTGATTTCTTCGCGCTTGCGGCCGGCGCGATTTGCGGCGCTCTGGATTCGATCTTCCACCCTGGAGAGGCGTTCACTTAACATGAACGCCTCCGACATAAACGGCGGACGCCGACTGCACGCCGAAGAAGTAGGCGAGCTCGCGATGATCGGCGCAATCGTGAATCACGAAGTCGGCGCGCTTGCCCGGCTCGAGCGACCCAATCTCCGCGCCGCGCTGGAGGCTGTAGGCGGCGTTGATGGTGGAGGCGGTGATCGATTCGGCGGGCGTCATTTTCATCTGCGTCGAAGCGAGCGAGAGAATCATTTGCATCGATGGCGTGGGGGAGGAGCCGGGGTTGAAATCCGTCGCCAGCACCACCGCCAGCCCAGCCTCTATCATCGCGCGCGCATCCGGATACCGCTTCGACCCGAGCGCGTAGACCGAGCCCGGCAGCAGCACGGGCTGAACACCGGCCTTGCGCATCGCTTCGATTCCCGCGGTTCCCGTGTGCTCCAGATGATCCGCCGTTACGGCGCCTAGTTCCGCCGCAAGTTCCGCGCCACCGGAGTTTTGAAGCTGATCGACGTGCATGCGCAGCTTGAATCCGCGCTCCTTGGCCGCAAGAAGAATGCGGCGTGCATCGTCGACTGGGAAAACGTGAGGTTCGCAGAAAATATCGCAATAATCGGCGAGCCTGCGCGCCGCGGGGAGCATTTCGCGAATGACGAGATCAATGTATTCCTCGCGATGGTCGCGGTATTCGTCGGGGATTTCGTGAGCGCCGAGAAAGGTAGGAATGGCGCGAATCGGGCCCATGCGGGCGATGACCCGCAACAGTTTCAACTCATCGTCCAACGAAAGCCCGTAGCCGGACTTGGCTTCAATGGTCGTCGTGCCGCCGCGCAGGAACCATTGGGCGTAGCGCGAAGCGGCGGCGAATAATTCATCCTCGCTTGCGGCGCGCGTCTTGCGAACGGTGGAGCGGATGCCTCCCCCGGCAGCCGAAATTTCCCGATACGTGGCGCCGCTGGACCTTTTCTCGAATTCGTCGGCGCGATTGCCGGCGAAGACGGGATGCGTGTGCGCATCGACAAAACCGGGCATCACGACTCTGCCGTCCGCGTCGACGACCTCTTTCGGCAAATCGAATTCGCCGTGCCGCCCGACGTGCGTGACGATGCCTTCGCTCACGATCACGACGCCGTTGCGGATAATGCCGAGTTCGCGCATCTCGCGATCGACGCGCGGCCGCGCGGGACCGGCCAGCGTCACCAGTTCGGAGCAATTTACGACGGCGAAGGTGCTCATTCCGGCAACATCGGAATCTTGATGCCTTGCTCACGCGCGACCTGTTGCGCGCGCTCGTAACCCGCGTCGGCGTGGCGAATCACGCCCGTCCCTGGATCGCTGGTGAGCACTCGCTCCAGGCGCCGCGCGCATTCGGACGTTCCATCGGCGACCACCACCATGCCCGCGTGTTGCGAATATCCGATGCCGACGCCCCCTCCGTTGTGAATCGATACCCAGGACGCGCCGGCCGCCACGTTCACCATGGCGTTGAGCAGCGGCCAGTCGGCAATCGCATCGGAGCCGTCGCGCATGGCTTCGGTTTCGCGATAGGGCGAAGCAACGGAGCCAGCGTCGAGGTGATCGCGGCCAATGACGACTGGCGCGGAGATCGTTCCCTTGCGGATCAGATCGTTCATGGCGACGCCGAATTCCGCGCGCTCGCCATAGCCCAGCCAGCAGATGCGCGCGGGCAGTCCCTGAAAATGGATCTTCTCCGACGCGAGCTTAATCCAGCGCTTCAGCGACTCATTTTTCGGGAAAAGATCCAGCGCGAGCTTGTCGGTGACGGCGATATCGTTCGGATCGCCGGAGAGAGCGGCCCAGCGATACGGCCCGCGGCCTTCGCAAAACAGCGGGCGAATATACTCCGGCACAAAGCCGGGAATGTCGTACGCATCGTCGACGCCGGCCTGCTTGGCGTAATTACGCAGATTGTTGCCGTAGTCGAACGTCACCGCGCCCATGCGCTTCAGCGAGAGCATGGCGCGGACATGCTGCCCCATCGCGTCCATCGACCGGCGCACGTATTCATGCGGGTCCGAACAGCGCATCGCAAGCGCTTCGGCGAGTGGCATCCCGTTCGGCACGTAGCCTTGGAGAGGATCGTGCGCGCTGGTCTGGTCGGTAAGAATATCGGGAACTGCGCCGCGATTGGCAAGCTCCGGAATCACGTCGGCGCAATTTCCGATCAGGCCGACGGCCAGGGCTTGACCCTTCTTTTGCGCATCGCTCAGCATTTCGAGCGCATCGTCGAGGCTCGACGTCATGCGATCGCAGTAGCCCGTCTCGATGCGCTTTTCGATTCGCTTCGGATCGACGTCGATGCCCAAGAAACATGCGCCATTCATGGTTGCGGCGAGGGGCTGCGCGCCGCCCATGCCGCCCATGCCACCGGAGACCACCAGCTTTCCCTGGAGCGATCCTTTAAAGTGCCTGTCGGCGGCGGCTGCGAAGGTTTCGAACGTGCCTTGCACGATGCCCTGGCTGCCGATATAAATCCACGAACCGGCGGTCATCTGGCCGTACATCGTGAGGCCGAGCCGCTCCAGCGCGTGGAAGGTGTCCCAGTTGGACCAGTGGCCCACCAGGTTCGCGTTGGCGATCAGCACTCGCGGCGCGTCGCTATGCGTGCGAAAAATTCCGACCGGTTTACCGGACGCGACCAGAAGTGTTTCATCATTATCCAGAGACTCGAGCGACCGCACGATGGCGTCGAACGCCCCCCAGTCGCGCGCGGCCTGCCCCGTGCCTCCGTAGACGATCAGATCTTCGGGGCGCTCCGCAACCTCGGGATCGAGGTTGTTCATCAGCATGCGCAGCGCGCCTTCCTGCGGCCAGCCCTTGCATCGCATCGCGCGGCCACGGGGTGCGCGAACTGTTCTCGAATGGCTCATCATCTTCTACAATAGCGAAAGCCGTTCGACGCATATCCCGGCGACTTTTGGATGCAGTGAATGCCCCGCGCCCTCCACGATAGCCAGGTCGGTGCGGGCCGGGATCAGCGGCAGCGCGGCGCGCATTTCATCCGTGGTTCCGAACGTGTCGCGCGTTCCGTGGACGAACAGCGCCGGGATCTGGATCGATCCGAAATGACCCGTCCGCAACTCCTGCGGCTTGTGCGGCGGATGGAGAGGATAGGAAAGCAGCAGCAGCGCGTCGGCGACGTCCGGCTCCTCCGCTGCGAGCATCGTCGCCTGCCGGCCTCCGTAGGAATGACCGCCGAGAAAAACCTTCTTGTCACCTCTATGCAAACCGGCGATTTCGCGCAACGCCTCCACTGCGCGGCGCAGTCCTTCGCGATCGCGCGCGGCCTGGGCGGGAAACGGAGGACCTTTTGGACGCTGCTGGCGAAACGGCAAATCGCAGCGCAGCGTCACGACTCCGGCTTTTGCGAACGCCTCCGCCACTGCCTTGAGCAACGTCGTGTCGCTGTTGCTGCCCGCGCCGTGCGTGATCACCAGGCCGTTGCCGTTGGGATGCTCCGGTTCATGAAGAAAGCCGCGAACCAATTCACGCTCAAAATGTTTCAATGGAGATCTCTCCTTTTCCCCACACCGTTTGTCGCCCGACGCCCGTGTAGCTGGCGATTGTAAGATAAGGGATGAACTCCGCGAGGTCGCCCGCATATTCGGCGACGCCGGTAAAGCCACTGAGAGGATGACGCTTGGCGCGGCTCACGCGTTCCGCGTCGACGCGCCGAAGTTCGCAGCGCGTCATCCGAATCGCCGCTGCGCGCTCTCCCATTCCCTTGAAATCGATCTCCAGCGGACCGGGGCCGTAGAGCGCACGGAGAGTGCTGATGCGGTCGCGAATCCTCGAAAACAGCGGACCGAATTCGGGACTCTGCTGGTTCTTCAGCTCGGTCGGCGACAGAAACGTGACTCTTACGCGATCGGCGAGGGGCGCACCAGTCAGCGGCAGGCGCAGAATCTCCGAACCTTCGATGCCGTGAAATTCAGCGCGCAGGTTTTCGCGCGCCAGGTCGCCGATCGCCTGGTAAATATGCACGAGGTCCGCCTCATTTGTTTCAAACACATTCAGGCCGATGTGAAAAGACTGCAACGTCGCGCCCTCCAGATGACGAACGCGCAGCACGAAAGGCCTGGGCGGATCGTGCAGGCCGCTGGGGACCCCCTCTTCCCGAACGGGCGCGAAGAATCGGGCATACATGGCCGCGTCGCGGCGGTGGAGAGTCTTTCCGAACTGGCCGCGAAAGAGGTTCGCCGTCTCGCCCGGCGGAAACTGCACCGGTTCCGCCGCCGTGCAGTGGAGGCGCAATGCAAACAGATCGAAGGTCGATGTACCTTGAGAAGGCATGATCTCACTCGCCGACATTCAAGCCGCCCGCGCGCGTATTCGCGATAGCATTTTGCTCACTCCGGCACCGTATTCGGAAACGTTATCACGCCACGCGGACAACACGCTGTACCTGAAAATGGAAAACCTCCATATGACAGGGTCGTTCAAGGAGCGCGGCGCGTTGAACCGCATCCTGCTCATGACCGACGACGAGCGCGTGCGCGGCGTCATTACCGCGTCGGCCGGGAATCATGCGCAGGCCGTAGCGTACCATGCATCGAAACGAGGCATTCGCGTGCAGATCTGCATGCCGGTGCTGACGCCTCTGGTGAAAGTCACGGCCACGCGAGGCTACGGAGCAGAAGTGATTCTGCACGGCAATAATTTCGATGAAGCGGTGGACGAAGCTCGGCGCCGCTGCGATGCCGAAGGGCTGGTGTTTCTGCACGCATTCAACGACGATGCGGTGATCGCCGGGCAGGGAACCATCGGCCTGGAACTTCTGGAACAGGTGCCCGATCTGGAAGCCGTAGTGGTGCCCGTCGGCGGAGGCGGATTGATCGGCGGCATCGCCTGCGCGATTCGAGAACAACGTCCTGAGGTGCGGATCGTTGGTGTGGAAACATCGCGCGTGCCCTCCATGCAGGCCGCGCTGTTGCAGCATCACCCGGTGCTGGTGCCGCCCGCGTCCACCATCGCCGACGGCATCGCGGTGCGGCAGGTGGGCGCGCTGACTTATCCTCTGTTCGAAAAATACGTGGACGAGATCGTCACCGTGGAAGAGGAAGAGATCGCCATGGCGATCCTCTGGCTGCTGGAAAAAGAGAAGACGCTGGCCGAAGGCGCGGGCGCGGCGGGCATGGCCGCGATGCTGACCAAGAAGACCTCCCTGCGCGGGAAAAAAGTCGTCGTGCTGATCTGCGGAGGCAACATCGACGTGACCGTCCTCGCGCGCATCATTGAGCGAGGACTGGTGAAAGACGGAAGACTCGTCCGCCTGCGCGTTCCTCTGCCCGACCATCCGGGCGGATTGAATCGGCTGACCACGCTGGTCGCGCAGCAGCGCGCGAACGTGGTGACCGTCACGCACGACCGCGCCTATTTCGGCGTCCACCTGGGCGACACGATTATCGACATAACCATGGAGACGCGCGGGCCGGATCACATTCTCGAATTGATGAATGAATTGACCAAGGCTGGTTACGAATTCGAGCGCGTGGTGTAGCATGAAGCTCGCGGCCACACTATGTGCGACGATTTTCTTGCTCCAGGCTTGTGCGCCGGTCGGGTCGAGGCACACGCCGGACGCCGTTCTCGAACGCACTTTCAAATCCCACCAAGCTGAATTCGAATCGCTTTGCGCCGAACTCGAGGCTAGTTCGCAGCTGACGACCTTATTCGCGGGCGACCGTGCAGATCTTCACGAGAACAACATCTACGCGATGAAACGGGCTGGCTTGCCGAAGGAGAACGTAGCGAAATACGAGGAGCAATTGCGGCGGCTGGGACTGTGGTGCATAACGAAGGGCGGCAGAGGGCTCGAATTCAGAGTGGATCCCGGTTCAGTCACTAATGGCGACAGCTACAAAGGCTTCTACTGGTACAGAGAAGGCCAACCTCCTGATATCCGACCGAGCCTCGACGAATACCGCTTCTCGAAAAGTGACAAGGATCTGATGGTGTATAAGGCGCTCAAGGGTCACTGGTATCTGTATATCTTCGTTAATCGATGACGACAGCGGCACGCGGACTCTTATAATAAAGAGATGTCCTTCCGCCTCGGAATCGACTATAAGCCCCGCGGCGATCAGGCGACTGCCATTCGATCCCTGCTGGACGGCCTGAAGCAGGGCGAACAGCACCAGGTTCTATTGGGCGTCACCGGCTCCGGCAAGACGTTTACCATGGCCAAGGTGATCGAGCACACGGGGCGCCCGGCGCTGATCCTGGCGCACAATAAAACGCTTGCGGCGCAGCTTTATCAGGAATTCAAAACATTTTTCCCATCGAACGCGGTGGAATATTTCGTCAGTTATTACGATTATTACCAGCCCGAAGCGTACATTCCGGCGGGCGACGTTTACATCGAAAAAGAGGCGACCATCAATCAGGAGCTGGACAAGATGCGTCTCTCGGCGACGCGATCCTTGTTTGAGCGGCGCGATTGCGTCATCGTCGCCAGCGTCAGTTGCATCTACGGCCTCGGTTCGCCCGAGGCGTATTACGGGATGCTGCTGATGCTTGAAAAAGGGCAGAAGATTGCCCGCGAGGAGATCACTTCGAAGCTGGTGAACATCCTCTATGAGCGCAACGATATCGATTTCAAGCGCGGCTCGTTCCGTGTGCGCGGCGATGTGATTGAGCTCCACCCCACCTACGACGATTACGCCTATCGCATCAGTTTGTGGGGCGATGAGATCGAATCGCTGGACCAGATCGATCCGCTGACGGGACAAGTGAAGCAGACCTATCTGCGCCTGCCCATCTATCCGAAATCACACTACGTGATGCGACCCGAAACGCGCGATGACGCGCTGCGCAGCATCGAGAACGAGCTGCACTGGTGGAAAGGGGAGCTCGATAAGCAGGGCAAGCGCATCGAAGCGCAGAGGCTGTGGCAGCGCACCATGTTCGATCTGGAAATGATCAAGCAGATCGGCTATTGCCACGGCATCGAAAATTATTCGCGCCATTTTTCCGGCCGCTTGCCGGGCCAGGCGCCGCCTACTCTGCTCGATTATTTGCCGCACGACGCGCTGATGTTCCTGGACGAAAGCCACCAGACGGTTCCGCAATTGCAGGGGATGTATCACGGCGACCGTTCGCGAAAAGAAAATCTGGTGAAGTATGGATTCCGGTTGCCCAGCGCGCTCGATAACCGTCCGTTGACGTTTGAGGAATTCGAAAATCGCGTTCATCAGGTGATGTATATTTCGGCCACGCCCGGCCCTTATGAGCTGACGAAAACCTCCGGCGCGGTAATCGAGCAGATTATTCGCCCGACAGGCCTGGTCGATCCCGAAGTGGAGGTGCGGCCGATTCGCGGGCAGGTGGACAATTTGCTGCACGAGATCCGTCTGCGCACGGAAAAAGACGAGCGCGTTCTGGTGACGACGCTCACCAAGCGTATGTCGGAGGATCTGGCCGAGCACTACACGGAAGCCGGCGTGAAGTGCGCGTATCTTCATTCTGAAATCTCGACGCTCGATCGCATAAAAATCCTGCGCGATTTGCGGCGCGGAACTTACGACGCGCTGATCGGCATCAACCTGCTGCGCGAAGGACTGGATCTGCCGGAAGTTTCGCTGGTGGCGATTCTGGACGCCGATAAAGAAGGTTTCCTGCGATCGTCCGGATCGCTGATACAGACCATGGGCCGCGCGGCGCGCCATTTGAACGGACGCGCGATTCTATACGCCGACGGGATGACGGTATCGATGAAGCGCGCGATTGACGAAACCACGCGCCGGCGCACCATTCAATCGGCGTACAACGAGGCAAATGGAATCACGCCGCAGTCCATCATCAAGCCGATCGATATGATGCTGGTGGCGATCGCCGAAGCCGACTACGTCACTGTGCCTCTTGAATCCGATGCCGAAACCGATGCGATTCCTCCAGAGGAGATGGATAAATATTTAGCTGAGCTGGAGGAGCGCATGCGCGAAGCCGCGCGCAAATTCGACTTCAAGGAAGCGGCCGCGGTTCGCGATCGCATCAAGGAACTGCGGGCGAAGGCGTTGTTGAGCGATACTGCAGCAACAACATGAGAAACGTCCCTGTGATGGGACTCATTGCCGCTGGCGGCGTCAACCGCACGTTTCTGGCGCGCATGCCGGTGCTGTTGGCGCGAATGGGTCCGGTGAAGGCCGCGTCGTTTCGCGTGGCGCGCAGGATCGCGAATACGCTGCGCGCGGGCGAAGCGGTCGTGAACTACGCGGCGCTCGCGCCCTGCGATTTAATCTGGATCGCGGTGCCCGATGCAGGTCTCGACCGCGTGTCGCGCGACTTGGCCGCGGCGACTCCGCTGACCGGAAAAATCGCCGTGCTGTGCGGCTCCGCGCGCGATAGTTTCTGGCCCGGTCCGCTGCTCGCTGGAGGCGCGCGAGTGGCCACGCTCAACTGCGTGGAGGAATCGAATGAACGGCTGTTCGTCGCCGAAGGCGATCCGGACGCGATGCGCGCGCTGGTCCGCGTCATCGCCGCGGAGAAGCGCAAGCTGATCCAGTTGCGCGCGGCGTCGAAAGCGCTCTATCTTTCCGGCGTTCACCTGGCGACGCATCTGCTGCTACCCTGGATCGCGGCCTCGGTCGAGAGCTTGCGCGACGCAGGATTGTCGCGCGTCGAAGCCACGCGCGTCGCCAATGCGCTGGGAGGGCGGGCGCTGCGCGCGTACTCGAAGGCCGGTCCGAAGGCGTGGAGCCCCGCGGCCGCGGACCGTTTGCGCCTGTCGATCGTCCGCGATCTCGACACCATTCGTGGGGTGGACCCGAAGCTCGCCGCGCTTTATGCCGATGGCGTGGAGCAGGCGTTGCGCTATTTCGAATCGCGAAAATAAGCCGCCCTCACTCGCGCGATCTCCGCCACAGTCCACGCCTGAAACGGGCATCCGCGCGCCTCACGCGGCTCGTCACCGTCGTAAATCTCAGCCGTCAGGTCGGGCGGAGCGAGCGATGCGTCGACATGTCCGAACGCGTGGAAATGTGCGTCGATATACGGACCCAGCAGCCACGGCCACACCGTCCCCTGATGATAGGCCGCATCGCGCTCGGCCGGAGGGCCTTCATAGCGAGGCTTGTAATCCGGATCGCCGCGATCGAGCGTCCGCAATCCGACGCTGGTCCACAGTTCACGTTCTACGATACGTACCACCGACTGCTGCTGGGCCTTTTCCAGCAACCCGTGCGGGAGACTCACCGCGAAAATCTGATTGGGACGAATTTTCTCGACGGGGCCCTCCGGCGCTAGAACGTCGAACAGACAGTTCCGCCGCGCGTTCCAGAATTTCGCGCGAAAACTGCTTTTCACCCGCTCCGCCTCGTCGCGGAAATCGGTCTCATCGCGAAGCAAGGCCGCCCATTTCGCCGCCAGCGTCAGCGCTCCGTGCCACAGGGCGTTGATCTCGACCGGCTTTCCGTGCCTTGGCGTGACGACCCAATCGCCGATCTTCGCGTCCATCCACGTAAGCTGCGACCCAGGCTTGCCGGCGCTCAGCAAATGATCCTCAGGGTCAACCCTGATATCGTGGTGCGTGCCGCGCCGGTGCCAGGCGATAATCTCCTTCGCAGCCGGATAAAACGTATCTCGCAAAAATGTTTCGGAGCCGCCCGCGGCCAGCCAGTGCCGCATCGCCTGAAACATCCATAGGGTCGCATCCGCGGTGTTGTATTCGGGCGATTCACCGGAATCCGGAAACCGGTTTGGAATCAGCCCCTGATTCAGATGCGCGAGAAATCCCTCTAGGATCTCGCGCGCTTCCTCAAGACGCCCGGGCGCGATCAGGAGCCCCGGCAGGCTGATCATCGTGTCGCGGCCCCAATCGGTGAACCACGGATAGCCCGCGATGATGGTCGGCTTCCCGTCCGCGCGCCGCACGGTGAACGGCTCCGCGCGTTCGACGGGCTCGACGATTTCGGCGGCCTCGATACCGGCCAGAATCGGACACCACTGGTCCGCCTGCAAATCCAGCACGATCACGCCCGGCAAATACAGATCCTAGCGAAAATCCAGCCCGCGCTCTAACTCCGTCAGATATT